>JAESFG010000336.1_pt1 | contig 73802 bp, 48 predicted proteins | sample 9269371 | NCBI WGS metagenome assembly JAESFG01 (sample SAMN14506227, study PRJNA617093) | algae metagenome | isolation source: Aetokthonos hydrillicola CCALA 1050 (B3-Florida) and co-occurring... | place: USA: South Carolina | collected 2013-01-01
GGTCGGCGCGATGCTCAACTGCTCGCCGTAGAGGATCAGACCCGTGGTCGGATTCGTGCCATCGACGACGAAACTGGTGCGGCCCGGCGCGCCGAAGATGTCGATTCGGCCACGATGCCTGATCGACACAACATTCAGTTGAACGCTGTTGCCGCCGCTAGGCCTGTACGTGTGAACGAACAGGTTCGGCGAGAAGTTGAATCGCTCGGTGTCCTGCGCGGCGCCCAGCGCTGCGTCGTTGTACGCGACGACGTCGTATCCGCCCTGCCCGACGAACGCCATGGAGCCCGCGATGTTGCGGACGTCGCCGTGCCCGACGTTGATCAGGTTGTTCCCCGCGCCGCCATCAACGGTCAGGCTTCCCCAATTCGTGCCGTTCTCCAGGTTGATGGTGTCGTCGCCCATTCCGCCCACGATGGAGACGTTTTGCGGCGAACTGAACGTGGCGACGGAGACGCCGTCGCGAAGGAGCCGCGTCGTCGCGGTGGTGTAGGTGTGACTGGCGGTGTCGCTGGCGTCGACGAACGCGACGGTGTCCGAGACGCTGCCGCGCGGCAGCGAGATGTTCACGAATCCGCCGAGGTTCGACAGCGATCCGGTCACGCCGTCCGCGGTGCCGACGAAGATCGTGTCGATCGCGTTCGCCGGGCAGCTCACGTAGAGCGGCACGTCCGTCGGCGTGGAGGCGATGTAGAGCCTGTTGGCCGGCGCACCGGCGATTCCGGAACGCCCCGTGCCGTCGTACGAGAGCGAGTCGATTCCGCTGTATGCCACGTCCGAACCGGGCCCGCCCAGGTGTACTCGGTCGGCGTAGATGACGGTGTTGCGGTAGATGCTGGGGAAAGGATCGTTGTTCAGTTCCAGGGAGTCGTCGCCGTCGCCGCCCAGAATGGTGAGAGGCCTGGTGAACTCGTCGAATCGGCTGATGTTGAATCTGTCGTCGAACGGGCTCGCTTCAATGGTGAAGTTGCTCAGGTAGTTCGCGGTGATGAAGTACGCCGCGCCGCGTGAGATAGACGCCTTGAAGACGAACTGCTCGGCCGCGCCGCCGGCGGATCCGCCGATGCCGTTGCCGATCGAGCTACCCGTGAAATAGTACGTGGGAAGATTGGCGGCGTTGCGGTCATCGATCTCGATGTAGTCGTCGCCGTCGCCGCCATACAAGGAGACCTGTCCGCGGATCAGGTCACCAAACGGTGTTTGGTCGCCGCCGACGTAGAGCGAGTCGTTCCCCGCGCCACCGTTGATCGTCATGCCTGAGCCAGAGTTGAGCGAGTAAACGACGACCACGTCGTCGCCATCACCGCCGTTGAACAACATCTGGCCGAAATTGGTCGAGTGCACGCGAAGATTGCCGACCGAGAGCAGGTCTGACGACAGATCGATCCGGTAGCTGAGCGTCGTGGGCTGGGCAAACGTCTGAACGATCGTCACCGACGCGGTCGAGCCTGGGACGGGCACCATCTCGATCGTTCGGGGAGATATCTGGCTGGCGGCGTACGGGTCGAGCCGCAGCGAGTTGCCGTGAAAGTACAGCGCCGCGGTGGGCGAGATCTTCACGCGGAGGTGGTTCTGATTCTGGTAGAGCTGGGAACCGAAGAAGAGGCCTTGCTGGTCCAAGCCTATTCCGCCCCCGTCAACGCCGGGAAGGTCGTAGACGTTCACAGTCGCTGCATCTGAGACGTCGAACGAGCCGCTCCACGAGGTGATGTAGTCGGAGTAGAAGCCCACGCCCGGCGCGTGGATGGTCACGGGCATCTCGGCCCAGGAGTAGACGGTGACGAACGTGGACGAATAAATCTGCGTGTCTTCAACGCCCGACATCGAGAGCCCTGCTCGACTGCCTGGGAATCCCCATTGGATGAAGCACCGGCCGCGCGGCGGGTTGTCCTGGCCGATGTTGAGCGTGATCTGTTGTTGGCCGGCGTTGCGGTTGTCGAGCACGACCCGATCGTTGCCAGAGCCGCCGAAGAACTCGTATCCGGAGGCCACCGTCGGCAGTACGCCTGGAGTCCAGTAAGCGGGCGTGAGCGTGTCGTCGCCGTCGCCGCCGACCAGCACGCTGCCCGTCGGGAAGTCGCCGGCGAATAAGTCGTTTCCCTTGCCGGCGTTGATCGCGAGCGACAGGTTGCCAAACCAGCTGAAGCCGGTCAGCGTGGCGAGATCGTCGTTGAGCGCCGTGTAGAAGTTGTAGCTGCTGCCGCCGACGTTGGCCGCGGCGTAGAGGCGGTTGCCCGTCTCATCGGTGTCGTTGAGTGCAAGCGTCGCATGCTGGCCGGGGAAGAGTTGGATCGATCCGAGGCGCAGGTTGCCGATCTGCCCGTCGGCGAGGTTGAAGACGTTTTCGCCGTTGCCGCCGTCGAGGACAAGTCCCCGCGCGTCGCCCGCATCCTTACCGCGACCGCCCCAGAGCGTGTCGTCGCCGTTCCCGCCCGACAGCGTGGCCAGCGCGCCATCGACGATGCGAATCGAGTCGTTACCCCCCTGGCCGTAGATCAGGTAGTCCGTCTTGGTCGTGTCGTCCTGGATGGTGATGGTGTCGTCGCGATCGCCGCAGACAGCGATCACGTGCTGAACGCCGGCGAACCGCTGCTCAAGGCCGAACGCGCTGACGACGATCGTGTTGCTGTCCAGCGCCAGGCCCTGCCGGTAGAACCGGACGCGCGAGACGCCGAAATTCGCCGCGTCGTAGTTCGCGAACGGGCCGAGCGTCGCGCGGTTCGGACCCATGGCGAGTATGAGCGTGTTGGTGTGGGTGTCGAGTTGAGCAAGCCCGAACGGAACGACGTTGGCGGGGTCAAGCGAGCGAGGGATAGGCGTCTTGCCGGTGGGTCCGGTCTGGAACTCAAACAGCGTCTTCTCCACAAACGTCCAGCTGTCCTGGTAGCCGATGAAGCCGAGCGGCGTGTCGATGCCGATCCGCAGTTCGATTCCCGCGCTGGCGAACAGCTTCCCGCTCGCCTGGAAGAGACCGTCGCCGAGGTCGCCGGCGAACGGGCGGACCTTCGTGTTGCTGTCGCCCCTGATGTTGGAGATGGTGGCCGTCAGGCTGCCCTTCAGCCCGCCGGTAAGGAGAATGCCCGGCCCGGAGGGGATTCCAGGGCCCGCCTCGAACCCGTAGTTCGCGGTGATCGAGAGACCCGTATTGGAGTCAATGTAGAAGCCCTTGGCCAGCTTGCTGTAGTCGAACAGGCCGCCATTCAGAAGCGAGCTTGCCGCCTCGCGGATGCCCCGGGTGTCGTATCCCGCGCCGGCGGTGAGTTGAATGCTCCCGCTGGCGACGACGCGGAACACGATGAACGGGAACGGCGAGAGGTCGATTTTGGCGTCGGCCTGCAGGGCCAGCGTTGCCGTGGCGCGGACGAGGTCGACGTCCTGACCCAGCAACAGCGCGACCGCCACCTTCGACGGCTGTTCGACGATCGGGAAGCTGACGTTGACGTCAGCCTGCACGCCCTGACTCTGTAGCTTCTTCCAGAGCGAGTTCAGCCGATTCCCCGCGCCGGCCGGCAGGAGCGAGACGATCGACTGCTGCAGCCCGTTGAACGAGAGTCCGCCCGACAGATCACTGGCAAGGCTCGACCAATTCGCGATGCCGGCGTTGCCCATTCGCGCGGCCGGCGTCGTCAGCAGGCTCTGCCCGCCCGGGCCGGTGAGACTGAAGTTGCCAAGGTTGATGTAGAGACCAGTGCCGAGCCCGTCGAACGAGCTGAACTGCGCGGCGATGTCCGCCAACTGTGACGCGATGTGGATCGCCTGATCGACGCCCGGCGGAAGGTCGACGCCCGCGATGGCCGCCACCGATTTCAGCAGCGTGATGCGTGGCCCGCCGATCGCTTGCGAGACGTCGTTCACGCCGGGGATCTCGTAGTCGAGCGTGTCGAGCACCGGCTTCAGCGGGGCCAGCAGGTCGTTGACCTTCGACACGATGTCGGTCACCACGCCGTCCACCATCGAGCCCAGGTCGATCTTCAACCCGGTGAACTGCACTGTAGGCACGCCCACGACGCGGCCGGCCCGGCCGCCAAGCAGTTGCACGCTGGGGAACGGGATCGTGCAGTTGAAACCGGTCGCTAAGCGTGGCAGACCCGGGGCCACCACGAGGCCGGCGGAAAGCTGCAGGTTGATGTTCGCCCCGCCGTCCAGCCTGGCGCTGGCCAGCGTGGGCGTGGTCCCGTTGCTGGTGACGTCGGCAGTCAGCGTGAGGTTCAAGTCGTGTCCGGCGCCGACGTCGGTCACGGCGAAATCGAGGAAGCCCAGCGTAGCGCTGAAGCTCGCCGGGAGATCGGCGGAGAGCGTCAGCTTGAGCTCGTTCGACGTATCGGCCTTGAAGAAGAAGCCGCCGCCGTCGTTCTTGCCGAACTCCAGATTGCGATAGACCAGCGCCACCGTGCCGGTCGGCGTGGCGCTGTCCCGCGGCTTGAACGGGACCGAATCCAAGCCCAGCCCGAGCGTGTAGTCGGGGCCGAGGCTCACTGCGAAGCCGACGTCCATCTGGATGTCGATCCCGGTCTGGCCGAGTTTAGTCACGCGGATGTCGTTGGGGCTCTGGTTGACGAGCACCGGCTTAAGCGCCAGGAACAGCGCATCGCGGATGAGCGGGGCCGTGTCGTTGGGGTTGGCGTCGAGCTTTTGGTAGATCGTCTTGCGGACCGAATCAATCGATTCGCCGAGTTCGCTGACGCGATTGAGCGGCAGGTTGACAAGCGGGATCGGCTGAGCGGATGCGCCGAGTTGCTTGAGCTGGTTGCTGATGACGGCCAGCGGACTCGTGTTCTCCCCAGCGACAAACTCGGCGATGTCGCGGAAGTACGCGTCGAGTAGCGTGCGCCGCTCCAGAGGTTCAGCGTGAAGGCGAGCCACTTCTAACATCTCGTATCGCAGCGGGTCATTCGACGTGCCACGCAGCACGCTTCGACGTGAAAAGCGAGTAGAGGTGCGTATGCGATTCATGGAGACTCTCAATCAAGGGAAGGCGGGCGCACGCGATCCGTGCCCTCACAAGCGATACCCGAGGCGCAATCCGGCCATGCAAACGCATTGATTCTTCAACCCAGCTCGCCGCACCGCACCGCAACGTTTCCCAGCTGATGTCGAGGACGGAACTTGCGCGGCAACTACGGCGGTTCGGGATGGCGACGTCTCTCTATGGCACCTGCGCCCTCTGTAAGTGCCATTCCCCGATCAGTCGTGGACGGGAGCGGCAAGTCACTCGCGCCAAACCTGACCCGCTCGGTTAGATTCGCGCCAGACGCGATGGAGCCCTCCGATGAATTCCGCAGCAAGACGGCCGGCCCGTTGGGGCGCGGCGACCCGCAGTCGTGCGCGGTGTGGATCTCCGTCCTGTACGACGAGCTTCGCGCGATGGCGCAGTACAGGCTCAACGCCGAGCGGGGCAACCACACGCTCAGTGCGACGGCGCTGGTGAACGAGGCCTATCTGAAGTTGTCAGGGGGCGGCACGAGACACGTCGAATCGCTCCGGGCGATCGATCGCAGCGCCTTCTTCGCGCTGGCGGCGCAGGCGATGCGCCGCATCCTGGTGGATCACGCCCGCGGCAAGCGCCGGCTGAAGCGCGGCAGCGGCCAGCCGCTCGCGGGCGAGGAGGCGCTGCACCTGATCGGCGAGGACGGTGCCCACGCGGCGACCCTCGACGCCATTGCGCTTGACGAAGCCCTCACCCGTCTGGCCGTCGAGCACGCCGACGCCGCGCAGGTGGTCGAACTGCGTTTCTTCGCCGGCCTGACCGATCAGGCGATCGCCGACGTGATGCAGGTCAACGAGCGCACCGTGCGCCGCCACTGGACGTTCGCCCGGGCGTGGCTGGCGCGCGCGTTGGCTGAAGACGCATCGCCCGGCACCTGACACATCGACGTTCGGCACCGGTCCGCGTCTCGCCGTACGGCCGTAAAACTGCCACGACTGCCACGCGCCCACAGCGGACCGCTTCTGTTTTGCCAGTATTTTAGTTGCATTTGCCCGGCCACGAGGTCGGACATCGCTCTTTGAAGGACGGATGCCCCATGGGACCCACACGCGCCCAGCGTCTACGTGAGATCTTCGACTCGGCCGCCGAGTTGGCCGGGGTGGCGCGGGCGGACTTCGTCCGCGCGGCCTGTGCGGGAGACGCCAGCCTTGAAGCAGAGGTGATGCAGCTGCTGCGAGCCGTCGATGCCGAGTCGACGCCGCTGGACGTTGAGCCCGAGTCGTGGCTGCACCAGACCGCCAGCGGCGGCGATGCCGATCCTTTAGGACCCGCCCTGTCGCAGGCGTCCGACGTCGGCGAGCTGAGCGGGCTCGTCATCGGCGACTACCGGCTCGTCCGGCTGCTCGGTCGCGGCGGCGTCGGCACGGTCTACCAGGCGGAGCAGGTCTCGCTCGGTCGGCCGGTCGCGATCAAGCTGCTGCACTCCTGGACTGCCACGGGCGAAGCGCGACGGCGTTTCGTCGGCGAGGCCGCGACGCTCGCTCGGCTCAAGCACCCCGACGTCGCGCAGGTCATCGACGCCGGCGCGCACCAGCTCGACCTCGGCGGCGCCGATGACGCACTCGCTGAGCGCGTCTTCGGCGACCTTCGCTCGTTGCCGTGGATCTCGATGGAGTTGGTGGAGGGTGCGAGGCCCATCGTCGAAGCGTGTCGCGGCATGAGCGTGCAGGCGATCCTCGCCCTGTTCGTTCGGGTCGCCAACGCCGTCCATTACGGGCACCAGCAAGGCATCATCCATCGCGACCTGAAGCCGGCGAACATCCTCATCAACTCGCGCGGCGAACCCAAGGTGATCGACTTCGGCATCGCCCGCACGATCGGCGCTGACGCGGGGACGTCGTCGTCGCGGTCGACCACGCTCGCAGGGTTCCTCGTCGGCTCGCCGAGCTACATGAGCCCCGAGCAGTGCGACGGCTCGGGCGCGCCGATCGACACGCGGAGCGACGTTCACGCGCTGGGCGTGGTGCTCTACGAGTCGTTGACCGGTGCGCTGCCCTACACGCCGCGCGACGACTCGCTCGCCGCCACCGCGCGGGCGATCGGCGAGCAGCAGCCTGCCGACCCGCGCAAGCGTCGACCCGATCTGCCTGCCGACGCGGCGATCGTCATTCTGAAGGCGCTAAGCAAATCGCCGGCCGATCGTTATCAGTCTGCGGCGGAGTTCGCCGCGGACCTGCGCCGGGTGTTGGATCGCGAGCCCATCCTGGCGCGCAGGCCTTCCAGTCTTTATGCGGCGACAATGCTCGTGCGGCGTCGGCCGTTGGCGGCGTCGCTCGCGATCATCGCGCTGTTGGGCGTGGCGGCGGCGTTCGTGGGCATCTCGATCGGGCTGGCGCGGGAACGCGTCGCCCGCCGCGCCGCCGACCGCGCGGCCTGGCTCGCCAACCTCACCGCCGCCGACCTGTCGATCAGCCGCGGCGACGGCGGGACGGCCGTCCGCAAGCTCAACGCGATTCCGCCGTCCACTCGCGGTTGGGAGTGGAACTACCTCGTCGCCGCGTCAGACCGCAGCATCGAGTGCTGGGATCTCGATGGAGTGCCCGCCGGCGCCTACCTCGCGCCGAGCGGCCGATGGATCTCAGGGCACTGGGACGACGGACGCGTCCGCTTCACGGACCTCACCACCGGCGCGGTCATCGATCATCGCGAGCCCGTCAGCATCTCGGGGACCACGCGTTTCAGCAGCGACGAGTCTCTCGTCGCCATCCTGATGCCCAAGCAGGTCAGGGTGTTCGATTTGAACAAGCGAACGGTCGTGCGGCAGATCGCGATCGAGCCCGCCGCGTCCTCGAGCGAGAAGGCCGGCTTCCCGCTCGGTGCGGCGTTCAGTCCGGACAAAAGACTGCTCGCGATCGGCCTCGCCGAGGCGCACGGCGTCGCGGTGTACGACCTCTCGACCGGGCAACGCGTCTTCGCGCGGACGTCGCCGGGTTGGACGTATCAGCCGGCATTCACCCCGGACGGACGCACGCTCGTCTGGGCCGACCCGACCGCGCTGCAAGCCGTCGACACGGCGACGTGGCAGACGATCGCGTCGATTCCGATCGAACGCGCAAGCGGCGTCGAGCCCGGCGGCGTGACCCAATCGCCCGACGGCCGGACGATCGCGGTCTTCAGTGGCATCTTCGTTCAGCTCGTCGACCTGCAGACCAAGGCCGTCCGCGTCGAACTGCGCGGCCACGCGCAGCGCGTGCACACGATCAACTTCGACGCCGCCGGCGATCGCGCCGTGTCGACGTCGGCCGACCGCACCGTGCGCGTGTGGGATGCGCGCTCGGGCCGGCTCCTGTGCACGTTCGTCGGGCACGAGAAGCCGACCGGCGCGGCCGCGTTCGACGCGTCGACCAATGCGATGACCGTCACGTCCATCGACGGCGGCGCGCGGGCGCGACGCTGGGACACCCGCTTCGGCGGGCTCGACCGCAGCGTCCGCCTCGACGGCGAACCGGGCTACGTGCATCAACTCTTCTTCGAGCCAAGCGAGCCGATCGTCCGCGCCGCGATGCCAGGTGCGACCGCGAGCCTCGACCTCCGCACGCCACAATCGCCGGGCGATGCGCGCAAGATCGACGCCGTCGACGTCTGCGTCATTCCGGGTCGCGGAATGCAGGTGGTGAACCGCGACAGGCGTCATCTCGCCCTCGTCGACACCGCCACCGGCCGGCAGGTGTGGCAGGTCGATGCGCCGTCGGAGGCGCACTTGGCCGCGAGTCCGGACGGCAGGCTCTTGTCCGCGCAGGAGTCGGCGGATCGGCTCGCGATCTACCGCGTCGAGGACGGCCAGCGCGTGAGCGTGATCGCCGGTGAAGGCGTCACGCGGCACCCGGCCACCTTCTCGCCGGACGGTCGGCTCATCTTCGTCGCCGCAGTCGACGGATCACGGGTGCTCTACAACGCGGCGAGCGGAGTTGCCGCGAAGAAGCTCGCCGACGCAGGTGACCGCGGGTTCGGCGTCGCGTTCAGTGCTGACGGCGCGCTGATCGCGTTCTGCCACGACGCCGACGGCGTCACCGTCGCCGACGCGCGCACGTTCGAGCCGGTCGCGCGCATCGACAACGTCGGCGGGCGCGTGTGGTCGATCGCGATCAGCCCGGACAAGACGCGCCTCGCGGTCGGCTCGCAGGACCGAATCATCCACCTTTTCGACTTGCCTACGGGCGACGAGCTGATGGAGCTGCGCCAGCACACCGGCACGGTGATGGCCCTCGCCTGGAGCGCCGACGGCCGCTACCTCGCCAGCGGCGGGTACGACCAGCGCGTCATCGTCTACGACAGCAAACCCGAACGAAGCCAGACGCCTCTATCAGCGGATTCGCGATCGAACCGGAGTGTGAGATGAGACTTCATGCATCGGTGAGCACCGTCCTGAACACGGATTCGACCCGCAGGACTCGACGCGCGTGTGCGTCGCGCTTCAGGATCTGCTGGAAATTCCTGCGTGCGATCGCGCTGGCGTCGCTGTCGATTCCTCTTGCTGCGACCTCGCTACACGCGGCGTCGATTCCGTGGACCGGCGCTGGCAGCAGTGCGCTCTGGAGCGATCCCGGCAACTGGCTCAACGCCGCCGTGCCTGCCACGAACGACTCGGTCGAGTTCGGCCCGACGGCGCGCACGTCGAACACGCTCAACTACGACGTCTCGCTCGGCTCCATCGCATTTCGCCCGGACGCCGCACTGATGACGACGACGATTGGCGGCTCGACACCTGCCACGCTCACGCTGACCGGCGCGGGCATCGTCAACAACTACGTCCCGGCGTCCGACGCGCCGCCGGCAAATCAGCAGATCATCGTCGGGCCACGCGGCGGGCTGACGTTCGCCAACAACGCCACCGTATCGGGCGATTCGTTCGTGGAGATGTTTGCCGCCGCCGGACGCACGCAGGGCGAAGCGGGTGGGACGATCACCTTTACGAACTCGGCGTCGTCGAGCACCCGGTCTGGCGTGGTCGTCCGCGGGGCCGATGTTGCGGGCGCGGGCGCGGGTACGTTGATCTTCGAAGGCGCGTCCAGCTCGACGGGCTACCAGCATTTCATCGGGGCCGGCACCGTGCCAGGCGCGGCGGGTGGTCGTCTGATTGTTCGCGGCTTGGCCCGGGTGTCCGACAACTTGTTTCTGAGCGCCACGGGCGCCGGGGACGGGCCGACCGCCGAGTTCTCCGACAACGCGTTAATCCAAGGCGGGCTCTGGGTGGGCGAGCAGCCGTATCCCGGCATCGTCAAGGCGAGCGCACGCGCGATCTTCCGCGGCTCCTCTCGACTCGCGGGCGCGGGGTTCGTGTACGCGGGAAGCAGCATCGAGTTCCGCGGCTCGTCGCTCATGGCGGCGGTCAACCCCGATCCGGGATACGCGGCGCAGGTCTACGTCGACGGCTCGCTCGATCCCGACCTGCCCGGCGGCACGCTCGACTTCTACGACGACGCCTCCGTCGCGGGGAACTTCGGGTACATCAACAATTCCAACCAGAGCGACGGCGTGACCGCCGGTCGATCAGGCGTGACGACGTTCCACGACCGCTCGTCGGCCGGCCGCGCGAGTATCAGCAATCGCGGCGGGCTCGCCGCGGGAGGCGTGAGCATTCCGGCGAGCACGCGATTCCTGAACTCGTCCACCGCGTCGGAATCGCAGATCAGCGCCGATGGCGGATACGTCGCCGGTGCGCCCGGCGCGACGATCGAGTTCCGCGACAACGCCACCGCCGCGAGATCGAGCCTCTACGCCACTTCGGGCAGGACGGATGCTGATGGAAACTTCGTCGGCCTCGGCGCGCGGATCGTCTTCTCCGGAAACGCCGACGGCGCATCGGCCTCGGTGGGCATGGAGGGCAATGCGGAACTCGACATCTCCGCGTCCACGCGCCCGGGCGGCATCACGCTCGGCTCGCTCAACGCGCCCGGCGGCCGCGTCGTCATGGGCCGGACCGATCTCACCGTCGCCGGCGGCTCAAGCTTCTTCGGCGGAGAACTCACGGGCGGGCCCGCCACGTTCACCAAGAACGGGCCGGGCTTCCTCGGCTTCTACGGCACGGCGTCGCACGCAGGTGACATCATCGTCAACGGCGGCACCATGATCTTCGACGGACGCATCGCCAGCGCGACGCTGAAGATGGCGTCGGGCACCACGCTGCGCGGCAGCGGCACGAGCACGGGCCCCGTCGTCCTTCAGCCCGGCGTGACCGTCGCGCCGGGCTTCGACGGCGTGCCCGCGGTGCTCTCGCTCGGACAGCTGAGGGGCAGCAACACGTCGTACCAGTTCCGCCTCGGCGACAACGGCAACGACCGCATCGACATCGCCGGCGACCTGTCGACCACCGGCACGATTGCCATCCTGCCGTCGGGCAACCTGTCTCAAGCGCGTTACCGCCTCTTCAACTACACCGGCTCGCTCGCCGGCACGAGCCTCACGCTCGCCTCGGTGCCCGCGGGGTACAGCCTTGGCGATTTCAGTTTGGACGCGTCGGTCGCGGGACAGATCAGCCTCATCAATAACACACCGAGCGATTTCGCCTACTTCAACGGCACGACCACCTCTCCCAACGGCACCGTCAACGGCGGATCGGGCACGTGGGACAACGCCGCCACGAACTGGACGAACTCGGCCGGATCGATCGCGTTCCGCTGGCGGTCAAAGACCGCATTCTTCGCGGGACCTGCCGGTGGAACGGTCACCGTGACGGAGCCCGTGTCGGCTCGTGCGCTGGTGTTCCTCGCGGATGGCTACTCGATCGCTGGATTGCCTGGCGCGTCGGTGACGCTCTCTAACCCGGGCAGTACTTTAGTGTCGATCATCAACCTCGGCGCGCCCGACAACTCAGCGACGCTGAACGTCCCAATCAATGTTGATGCCGCCAACGAATTGGAGCTGGCCGGCAACTTCCGGTTCACCGCGCCGCTGAACGCGGCCCGAATCCGCGTGCAGCTGGACCGGACGGAAGTGACCGCGCCGAACGTCTTGACGGCTGGTTCGATCGACGCATTCGCTGCACTCGTCTACTCGGGCGCGTCGGGTGCGGGAAATGTCTCCATCATGAACCGGGTCTTCGATGCCTCCGCGATCGGCAACACGCTGTTCACCGACAACGCTTCGGCCGGTTCGGCGTCGATCACGAACGCGCCCGGCAGCGCTTCGGCCGGGGTGCTCAGGATTCCGTCGACGACCTTCGCGAAGAACGCCACGGCGGGCGATGCGACCATTCGGAATCAATCCGTCGGATTCACCTTCAACGCGGGGCAACTCAATTTTCGCGACAACTCCAACGCGGGACGTGCGACAATCGTGAACGAGGCGGGCGTCTCGGCGTCCTCGATCTTTGGGCTGACTGTCTTCTACAACCGCTCGTCGGCCGGTCAGGCGACGATCTCGAATCTTGGTGCGACCGCCGCCGACGGGAGTGGCGGCTCGGTCGAATTCAGTGACGAGTCGAGCGCCGGCAGTGCAAGGATCACCAACTTCGGCGGGAGCAACACGCTTGTGAGTGTTCCGGCGACGGTCTTGTTCAGCAGTTCCGCGAGCGCGGGCCAGGCGCTCATCATCAACGAGGCTGGGTCGGCTTCGCCGGGCACCACGCGCTTCTTCAACACGTCAACGGCATCCGGAGCGACGCTCCAGGCGATCGGAGGCGGCGCCTCAGCGAAGCCCGGACAAATCTCCTTCCACGATCAGTCGTCGGCCGGAACTGCGACCGTCTCGCTGCTCGCACCGGCGGTGGTCGGCGGCGCTACCAGCGCGGGCGTCGCGACCTTTTACGATCGTTCCAGCGCGGGCAACGCGAACATCCGCGTATCCGGCGCTGGCGGCATCTCCGCGGGCTCCGGCGCTACGGGAGGCAACGTCTCCTTCTACGACGACGCCAGCGCGGGATCGGCCGTCATCGAGAACCTCGCAACCTTCATCGATGGTCCCGGGTTCAGCAGCACCTACTTCTTCGGGCGATCAACCGCAGGGAACGCCACGATCTACATCCGCACCGCAACCGCCGACGACCGACCCGAGCCGGGTCAACGCGCCTATGCGGGCTTCGTCAGCTTCATCAACGAGAGTTCCGCTGGCACGGCGACCATCATCAGCGAGGGCGTCACGCTTGGGCAGGGAACCGCGGGCGGAATTCTTGTCGCAGGCTCCGCATCGCTCGCCGACAGCCAAGTCTTCCTCGGTGGCAGCATCGCGGGGAGCGCCGGGAGTCAACTGCAGTTGGTCAACCGGGCCGACGGAGCAAGGGCCAGAATCACGATGTCTGGAAACTCGACCCTGCTCATCGAGACGGCAACGGGCGGAACCACACTCGCTTCGCTGAACGGCTCGGGTACCGTCACCCTCGACTCAACAAACACGCTTAAGTTGACCGGCAACAGTATCGCCGGTCCCAGCCCGTCCGACTTCGCGGGTCGCATTCTGGGTGGCGGAGCCAGCGGTACCGTCGGCGGTCGTCTGGTCGTCTCCAATCCTGGAACGGTCGTCACGCTACGTAACTCAAGCACGTATGCGGGCGGCACCGTCATCGAATCCGGTGCCAAGCTCGTCGCCGCCAACCTGACGGGCTCTGCCACGGGGACCGGCCCTGTCCGCGTCGAGTCCGGCGCGACGCTCGGCGGCTCGGGCTTCATCGCCGGGCCTGTCCAGGTTCTTCCCGGCGGCGTCGTCGCGCCGGGCGATCCCGTCACTCTCACGCTCCTGAGCGACCTCACCCTCGACGGCGGCAGCACGATCACTCTCGCCGTTGGACCGGACGACGCGTCCAGCGACCGACTCATCATCGGCGGCTCGCTCGTCCACGGCACCAGCGGTCCCGTGTATCTCAATCTCCTCGATTTCGGCGCCGTCGTGGGCAGAAGCTACTCGCTCATCAGCGCGGGCCAACTGTCGGGCTTCTCTGCTTCAAACCTGGTCCTCACCGGCCCGGTCGCCGCCGACTTCCGCTTCGGTGCAACTGGACTTTCGTTCACTGTGATCGGCGTCCCGGAGCCCGCCGTCCTGTTCTCGTCGGTTCTGGTTCTACCGCTCCTGATGGCTCCTCGTCGTCCGTCGCGGAGCCGCCGCAACGCGAGTCGTCACTTGTAATCTCGCCACCTCCGGGCCAGACCACGTGACACCCGCTTCAACAGACACGGAGTCGACCATGCGAAACAAACCCCGCAAGACCCCGTCGAACAAGACGACACCGCGGTGCAAGCTCAAGCCAGGCAGGAAGTTGACCAAGCAGGAGGCCCGCAACTACACGTTCAGGAAGTTCGGCGACGCGATGCTTCTGCTGGCGACACATTGAAGACTCGGGCGTATCCGCAGCAGAGATGCCTGCCCACTCTGTCCGTCCCCTCCTTGCTCACCCCTCGCCATCGATCGATGTAATTCGAGCCTTAGCGGCTAAATCGAAACCGTTTATTGGCCCGCTCAACGACTTGGCGGCACTACCTGCCAAAACACAAAGTCTCGCAATCAGAAGTGACTCCGACGCGTACACACTTGTACACACCAAGTCAGAAAAGACGGCGATTGAACGCAACTGCACGCGTATAAGTGCGCTCCCTTGCACATGACCGCCAGCTCGGATAACGTCTTCTACAATCAGCATTTACTGTGCGGCCGCTAGCCGCCGCTGTCGTCCTTCGTAAAGCGGGGGTTATGGGTTCAACTCCCATCTTCGGCTCTGACGTGATGGAGTTTCATTTGCTCGATTCGGGGAAACCAGCTGACAGCCAGCAATGCCTCTCGTGAATGCGAACAGGGGCACGGAGGGGCACGGCAACGTCGTAGCCGGATCGATTGGGGCTCGCCAAAGGGTTGCGCTCTAATCGAGCCCGAGCAAAAGCGGACTCAGCGTGAACTAAACACCCAGCCGCGATACGCATCCACTTGACGCAGATAAGGCCGCGCTTCGTCTGTCCCTGAGCATGCGGTCGAAGCGTAGCCGGGCACGAATCGCGGGTTCCCCAACCAACTCCCCCTCCTCTTTTGATTTCACCTCGGCGAAACGTACGTCGACGTGAACGGCCCGCCGATGCCTGGACCAGAACGAATTCACCTGCCTATCCGGCTTGTGCGGAACTCGACGGCTCATAGGCAATGAACGACTTCCGCCTTCGCGCGTTTGTCGCAGTGCAGCATCGCGCGAGTCCGCCAACTCGCGGACGTGCAGGCAACATTTCACGTTTGACGAAGACGGAACATTCTGTCGCATTCCTCCGTTTCCCAACTGATTTTCGCGCGAGCCGTGGTGCGCCGAGGGAACATTTTGGAGCATCTAATCAACAACTCGGTACGCCAGCGGCTGCTGATGTCGCATCCGACGCTCACGCCTTCGCACAAGGGTAGATGCCCAACCGAGCGGCCGTATGGCCTCGATCTGTCAGACTGTCAAAGAACTAAGGACCCACGGCAACGTACTCGCATCTTGCGCGCGAACTCCAGCCATAAATCGGCCAGCGTGGGAGACGCGGTGACGGGATGTAGTCACCCGCCTTGCATAGCAATCCGGGAACGATGCGGGGCCGCGATCGAATGCAACAGCAAGCCATGCCACAGTGTGTTACCCGAGCGGACGTGGTTGGATTTCTAGTCGAATCGATCGACGAGCCGCTTGATGGAATCAGGGACTTCGCCCGTGCGCGGAACGCTACATGGGAACGCTGCCGGTGTCTCGCCGACCGCAGGTCACTTCTGCTCGAACAGCGCCGTCACGAAGCGTTCGGGGTCGAAGGTTTCGATGTCTTGGGGCGTCTCGCCGAGCCCGACGAATTTGACGGGGATCTTCAGTTGATCGCGGATGCTGAGGACCACGCCGCCCTTCGCGGTGCCGTCGAGTTTGGCAAGGACGATGCCGGTGACGCCGACGGTTTTGGTGAACTCCTGCGCCTGTCGGATGCCGTTCTGGCCCGTCGTGGCGTCGAGGACGAGGAGCGTTTCGTGCGGGCTGCCGGGGATGCGCTTGGCGATCACGTCGCGGATCTTGCCCAGCTCGCGCATGAGGTTGTCCTGCGTGTGCAGTCGGCCGGCGGTGTCGACGATCAGCACGTCGATGTTCCGCGCCTTGGCCGCTTCGCACGCGTCATACGCGACGGCGGCGGGGTCAGCACCGGTCTTGTGCTTCACGATCTCGACGCCGATGCGCTGCGCCCAGATGGTGAGCTGATCGACGGCCGCGGCGCGGAACGTGTCGCTGGCGCAGACGAGGACGCTCTTCTTCGATTCGTTCTTCAGAATCCACGCGAGCTTGGCGATGGAGGTCGTCTTCCCCGCGCCGTTCACGCCGGCCACCATGATGACGGTCGTGCCCTCGGCGGCGAACTTCAGCTCGCGCGTGCTGGATTCGCCCCAGCCTTTGATCATCTCTTCGCGGACGACGCGCTCGGCGTCAGCGCCGTTCTTGATCTTGCCGAGCCGCCAGCGGTCGCGGACCTCCTTCACGAGCTTCTCGGCGTTGACGACGCCCATGTCGGCGCGGATGAAGTCGGCGGTCATCTCGTCGAGGAACGCGTCGTCGATCTGCCGCCCGGGAATGAAGAGCGTCCGCACGTCGGTGTTGAGCACCTCGGCGGTCTTCTTGAGCGCGGTCTTGAGCTTGTCGAACGTCTTGCTGAAAAAGCCCATTTGGACCGGGTACTCTGCGGAAAGATGCGCGAACTACAAGGGGCAACGGATCTGCCGATCGCGTTTGACGAATCCGACGCTGGCGACGCGTCACCCCGGGCTCTTCAGCTTTTCGACTTCCTTCAGCACGGCGTCGAGCACGCCATTGACGAACGCGGGCGAGTCTTTCGTGCTGAACTGCTTGGCGAGTTCGATCGCTTCGTCGATCGTCACCTTGGGCGGCGTCTCGGTGCTGGTGAGTTCCCAGATGGCGAGCCGCAGGATCGCGCGGTCGACGCCGGGCTGGCGGTGCGTGGGCCATTGCGGGGCGTACTTCAGCGCCCACTCGTCGGCGACCTTCCGCTGCTCCCACGCGGCCGCGGCGTACTGGGTGGCGCGGCGGGCGGTCTCCTCGTTCGGCTGCGCGCCGCGGACGACCTCGCCCAGCAGTTCCGGGCTGGAATCCTGCTGCGCATCAAACGCGAACAACGCCTGCACGGCGAGTTCTCGAACCTGTCTCATCGAGGCTTCTGTCACGCAGGCATTGTGAGGGATGAGGGGGTGGATGCAAGGAGGCGAGGGAACGGAGATGGGAGGGCGAGGCTCCCGCCGAGCCTGCGGCTCGGAACGAGCCGCGTGCGGATGCGCGACCGAGAGCGCCCGAATCGCGCATCCGCGAGCGACGCGTCGCGCGCGTCGCAGGCTCGGCGGGAGCCTCGCCCTCCCGTTGGCGAATCACACCGCGCTCGTGGCGAACTCGGGCCGCTGGATCGACTCCGGCTTCACTTCTGGCAGCCTCGGCTCGGCGTCGTAATGCTTCATCAGCAGGTTTCGCAGCGTGAGCAGGCATGCCTCGCCCTGCATGAAGGTGGGCGGCATGCGGAGGTAGATCGTTTGCGGGTCGACCACGGTGAGTCTTCCGGGTGCGCCGGTGAGGCCCTTCTGGACCTGCATCGCGTCGACGACCTTGATGATCACATCGGGGTCCTTCTTGATGACGCTCTCAATGCCGAAGTGGCCCGCGAGAAGGCGCATCTCGGTGAGCGCGAGAAGGACCATCACTTCGCGTGAGGGTTCGCCGAACGCGTCGGTGATGTCCTTCGTGAGCTCGCGCACCATGTCGATCGAACTGCAGCGACTGATGCGGCGGTACACGTCCATGCGCTGCCGGTCGGCCGCGATGTAGCTCTTCGGGATGAACGCGGTGATGCCGAGTTCGACGTTCGCTTCGGGCTTGGCGATCTTCTTGCCGGTCTTGAGCTGGTGAGTGGCCTCTTCGAGAAGCTGGCAGTACATCTCGTACCCGACGGCGGCAATGTGGCCCGACTGCTCGGGGCCGAGGATGTTGCCGGCGCCGCGGATTTCGAGGTCGCGCATCGCGATCTTGAAGCCCGCGCCGAGGTGGCTGTACTCCTCGATCGCCTTCAGACGCTTCGCCGCGACGGGCGTGACGGGCCTGTCCGCGGGCAACAGCAGATAGCAGTACGCGCGATGCTTGTATCGCCCGACGCGGCCGCGGAGCTGGTGGAGCTGCGAGAGGCCGAACTGGTCGGCGTTGTCAATGATCATCGTGTTGGCGTTGGGGATGTCCAGGCCGCTCTCGATGATCGTCGTGCTGACGAGGATGTCCGCCTCGTGGCGGATGAACCGCAGCATGACGTCTTCCAGCTCGCCCTCATTCATCTGGCCGTGGCCGATGAGGATTCGCGCGCCGGGCACCATCATCTCGATCTTCTTCGCGACCTCTTCGATGTCGTGCACGCGGTTGTGCACGTAGTAGATCTGCCCTTCGCGCGCCAGCTCGCGCTGCAGCGCCATCTGCACGCGGTTGACGTCGTACGCGGTGACTTCGGTGACTACGCTACGGCGGTCCTGCGGCGCAGTCGTGAGCGAGCTGATGTCGCGAAGCCCCACCATGCCCATGTGCAGCGTGCGCGGGATGGGCGTGGCGCTCATGGTGAGCACGTCGACCTGGGTGCGCATCGCCTTCAGGCGCTCCTTGTGCGTGACGCCGAAGCGCTGCTCTTCGTCGACGACGACGAGCCCGAGATCGGCGAACACGACGTCCTTCGAGAGCATCCGGTGCGTGCCGATCATGATGTCGACTTCGCCCAGCTGGAGGCGCTTCAGGATCTGCTTCGCTTCCTTCCCGGTCTTGAAGCGGCTGATGCTTTCGATGACGAACGGGTAGTCCGCGAAGCGATCGCGGAACGATCGCTCGTGCTGCTCGGCCAGCACGGTCGTCGGCACGAGGACGGCGACCTGCTTGCCGTACTCCACCGCTTTGAACGCAGCCCGCATCGCGAGTTCGGTTTTGCCGTAGCCGACGTCGCCGCACAGCAGGCGGTCCATCGGGCGCGGCTGCTGCATGTCCTTCTTGATCTCCTCGTTGCCGGTGACCTGATCGGGCGTGGGCTGGTAGCGGAACTCCGCCTCGAACTCCATCTGCCACGGCGTGTCCGGCGGGAACGCGATGCCCGGCTGCGCGGCGCGGCTCGCCTGCACATCGAGCAGCTCGGCCGCCATGTCCATGACGGCTTCGCTGACCTTCTCCTTCTGCCGCTCCCACGCGCCGCTGCCCAGCTTGCTCAGCGCCGGGTGCCCGTTGAACCCGCCGACGTACTTCTGCACCAGGTTGATGCGATTCGCCGGCACGTGCACGGTCGCCGAGTCGGCGAAGCGAAGCGTGAGGTATTCCTCGGTCTTGCCGTCCTTGCTGACGGTGTGAATGCCCGTGAACTTCGCGATGCCGTGCGCGACGTGCACGACGTAGTCGCCCACCTGCAGATCAAGAAACGAGTCGATCGGCTTGGCCGCGACGGACCGCTTGATGCGGCGACGGACCTCGAAGCGGTTGAAGAGTTCGTGGTGGCCTAGCAGGAGAAGAGACGGAGAGACGGAGAGACGAAGAGACGAAGTGCTGGAATCGTCAACATCCTCACTGCGTCTCTCTGTCTCTTCGTCTCTTCGTCTCTCATCGGCACCCCACACGAACCCGCGATGCAAATACCCCGTCTCAATCCCAATCCGCTCCACGCTGTCCGCCGCGTGTTGCTGGATGAGTTCGCGGAGGCGATTGCACTCGGCGTCGTTCTCGCAGAAGACCGTCACGTCGTTCGACCTGGCCGTCTCGGCGAGTTCAGCGATCGCCTTCTTCGCGTCGGTTTCGAACTTCTGCACGCTGCGCACGGGGAGCTTCGCGACGTAGCCGGGGTTGTCGTGGAGCAGGCTCGGGCTGCTGCTACCTTGTTCGAACTGGCTCAGTTCGAGCGTATGGAAGCGGGCCGTGTGCTTGAGGACAGCGCCGAGCGGGAACATGCCGCGTTGATCGGGGACGCGTTCCAGGTAGCTCTTCGCCTGCTCTGCGATCTCCAGCGGCGCCCACAGAACGATCACCGTGTCGTCGCTCAGGAGGTTCAGGAACGTGGTCGTGCTGCTGGTGGGCTTGCCGCTGATGTCGTAGAGCGTCACCTCGTTCAGGCGATCGCCCGAGCCGAGCGTTTCGATGTCGAAGGTTTTGATCGATTCAATCTGATCGCCGAAGAAGTCGACGCGGATCGGCAGGCCGACCTGGTCGCTTCCGGCGATCTGCCCCGGGATGTACACGTCGACGATGCCGCCGCGCACGGCGAAGTCGCCGGGCACTTCGACCTGGTCGAGCCGGTTGTAGCCGCGCTCGCTGAGCCAGACGATCAGCTTCTCGGGTTCGAGCATCTCGCCCGTCGCGAGCGTCTTTGCGAGGTGCTTGAGTTCGTCGCGCGTGGGGACCGACTGCATGATCGCTTGGATGGGCGCGATGACGTCGGGCTGATCCTCTTTCTTCTTCGCAGTCGCACAGCGGATGACGAGGCGAAGTCGATCCGCGACCTGCTCTTCCGAAGCTCGGCCGAGCCCGGACGACGTCTCGACCGCGGGCAACACCGCGGGCCGGGTGCCGGAGAAGAGTTCGAGGTCGTCGGCGAGGTCGTCGGATTCATCGAGGTGCCCGCACAGCACGATGACGGGTCGCCCCGTCTCGGCGCGCACCGCCGCCGCGACGGCCGCCACGCTGCTGCCCCACAGGCCCGACGCTGCGACGGCCTTGTGTTCACGACAGGCGCGCGCAAGCGCCACCAACTCGGCGTCGGCCAGAAGCCGTCCGATGGACTCTCGGTTCTTCATGCTGCCCGGAGTGTATGCGCGCCGGCGGGATTTGCGATTTTCGATTTGTGATTTGCGATCGAGCCGCCATCGCTTCACAATGTCTCGCGTCCCGCGGGCCATTAACTCAGCGGCTAGAGTATCTCCTTTACACGGAGAGAGTCGGGGGTTCGAATCCCTCATGGCCCACTTGCTGCTGCGGCACGCACGCGTCGCTCGCGAGCACTCGCGATGCCGCCACGGCGTCCCTTCCCTCCTCCACCGATCCGGCGCAAAATGCCGGGATGCTTCGACTCTCCGGATTCGCTGACGAGATCTCCCCCGAACTCGACCAACAGATCGCCACGTGCAAGAAGACCGGCGTCACGCACTTCGAACTGCGCGGCGTGGCCGGGAAGAACGTGCTCGACTTCGACGCATCGCTCCGCAATGAGATCCGGGCCAAACTGAAGGACAACGGGCTGGCCGTCGTGTGCATCGGGTCGCCGATCGGCAAGGTGGCGATCGACAAGCCGTGGAGCGAGCACTTCGACCGGTTCAAGATCGCGGTCGACATGGCGGAGTTCTTCGGGGCGTCGTTCATCCGCGTGTTCAGCTACTACCCCGTCGGCGGCGAAGGCAAAGGACCGATCGAGCCGCACCGCGATGAGGTCGTTCGCCGCTTCCGCGACAAGGTCGGCTACATCGCCAACCGCGACGTCGTGCTCGTCCACGAAAACGAGAAGGGCATCTTCGGCGATATCGGCCCGCGCTGCGTCGACCTCATGCACGCGATCAACCACCCGAAGCTGCGCACCGCGTTCGACTTCGCCAACTTCGTCCAGTGCGGCCAGGACCCGCTGGAGACCTGGCCCGCGCTGCGTCCGTTCACGGCGCACATCCACGTGAAGGACGCCGTCTGGGGCACGGGCAAAGTGGTGCCGGCCGGCCAGGGCGACGGCAAGCTCGCGCCGATCATCAAGGACGCGTACGCCGCGGGCTATCGCGGGTTCCTGAGCCTCGAGCCGCACCTGAAAGTGGCGGGGCATAGCCATGGCGAGACGGGGCCGGAACTGTTCGAGCGGGCCGTGCAAGCGCTGCGCGACGTTTGCAAGTCGATCGACGTGCCGCTGGCGAGCTGACGGAGGCAGGCAAGAGGCACGCAGGCACGAAGTGTGGTGCCACGCACCGCTTGTCTCTGTTCCGCCGTTCGTTCGTGCCTCTTGCCTTTGTGCCTCTTGCCTTCGTGCCTCCCCACCGTGAAGATTCGTGGCTCGACTTCTTCCGCTCCCGATTCGCCCGTCCTGGCGAAACGCTGGACGTACCCCGCGGCCATTCCCGCGTTCGAGCACCTCGCGCTCGAGCGCACCCCGACGCGTTCCGACGACGCCCGGCCGCTCGCTTCCGCTGAACTGTCGCGCGTATCGCCAACTTCGTCAGGTTGGCCGTCCGCACACCGCGTGACGACCGATGACCCGGTTGCAGCTCTTAAATCGGCCGGGCCGATCGAAGCGCTCGTCGTCAACCTGCTCGATCCTGAGCCTGATCCCGCCCTGCAATTGACCTGGGGAATCGCCAACATCGAAAAGCTGGGCATCGCGATCGACGCGATCTGCGCCGAGCACGCGATCCCGCGGGCGATCGTGGCCGCCTACGTCAACGCGCCGACGGGCTGGCTCGACACGCTCCGGGCGTTTGCGATCGCACGGAATGTGCCGACGAAGCTCGCTGAAGTGCCGCCTCGCTATCCGGTGGCGTTCGCACAGTTGCTGCGTCGACAACTCCGCTTCAAGCAGCGGCAGCGCGTCGTCACGCTGGACGCCGTCGCGCTCGTGGAGATCGGCCACCAGCGGCTCGAAGGTTTCCGTGCATCGCTCGTGCCGGTCGCGATTCGAGCGGAAGATGTGACGAACTATCACACCGTCGCACGTGGCTCGCGGTTGAGCCGCGTGCTGGCGGCGTTGCACATCGACGATGAAGGACGAGCGATCGTCGTGGGGCCGATGTTGCGCGGCGTGCGCGTCGATGTCGACGACGAACGTCGATCGTCTGAAATCGAACTCGACGCGGGCGAACTCTCCTTTCACGTCGTCCCAGCCCCGCCGCCGCGCGAGCCGGTCGGGTGTATCCGCTGCGGATGGTGCGCCGAAGTCTGCCCGGCCGCTCTCGCGCCGATCGAACTCTTTGACGCCGCACTGCGTCGCGACGACGTCGCACTCGAACGCGGGCACGTACGCGCATGCGTCGATTGCGGACTGTGCACCGCGATCTGCCCCTCTCAGATCGGCCTGCACGACGCGTTCGCGCCACGCGAGAGACTCGCGCCACGCGTCCACCCGGACCGAGGTGGCACGTCGTGAACACCGCCACGCCATCCGTGAACGGCCCGACCCGCACCTCGGCGGTGATGCTGCTCACCGTGAGCGCACCGTTCGTCGCTGGCGTGATCGCGTTTGGCTGGCGTGCGATCCTCGTGATCGCCGCAGCGCTCGCATGCCACTTCGTCGCGTCAAAGGTGTGGCGACGCATCACGGCCGAGCCGGACGGGGGTCGCGTCGCCTGGCCCGAGCGGCTTGTACCACCGCTGCTCGTCGCGGCGACGCTGCCGGCCGAAGCGGCCACGATCGACCGCTGGCCGGTCATTCCCGCCGCGATGCTGTTGCTGGCCATGCTGCAGTCGCTGCGGCCACGCGCGGGCAAGGTCCGCATCGCGCCCGCCCTCACGACGATCGTCCTTTCGCATCTGCTCATCGGTCCGTCGCTCGTGCCGCACGGAACGCTGCAGCGATCGAACGCCGTCGTCGGCGACGTCGCGTCGGCCCGGCTGTCCGTCGTGCCGATCCTCGCATGGCACGCGGGCGATCGCCCCGCCATCGATCCTGAGGGTGCGCCACAGGGCGCGATCGCGGTGCCGCCCGTCGCGCAGACGATCGGCGCGTACCTCGCCGGCAGGCCAGCAGTCGACTTCGCCGACCCGCTCGACGTCGACTCGGCCGTCACGATGGACGCCCTGCTCCGCAGTTCGCTCCCGCCGCTCGACGACGTCGTCGCGCTGGGTGCTCCCGCGCCCATCGGCATGGCCAGCCTGTCACTCATCATCATCGCGATCCTCTACGGCTCATGGCGCGGCCGGCTCGACGTGCGAATCCCCGTAATCGCCACGTCGGTCGCGTACCTGCTCGTCGTGCTGCTTCCGGTGCCGGTGCTCGTCGAGCGCGGCGAGCGGAGTTGGCGATGGCTCGCGGTGCTGTCACAGGGCGTCGGTGCCGATGCGGCGATGACGTTCGTCAACTACGTCGTCATGGGCACGCCCGCCCTCTTCGCCGCTGGATTGCTGGCGAACCTCGGCGCCGTTCGCCCGCTTCGGCGCCGTGCTCGCATTCCGTGGGCGGTGCTGCTCGGCGCGTTGCTCGCGCCGTCGCTGCTGTACCTCCCGCCGGCGTGGGGGCCATATGCGGCGGTGCTGATCGCTGGACTGCTCGCGCGCGGATTCGATCGGCTGTTCGCTCCGCGATATCACGGGTTTGAGTTACCATCGAATCAGCAAGCGTGAGCGAGACGCGCGTCGCCATCCTCGGATCGACCGGTTCCATCGGCACGGCCGCACTGGACGTGATGGCGCATCTCGGCGCGCCGTACCAGGTCGCGGCCCTCTCCACGCACTCCCGCGTCGACGAACTGCTCGCCCAGTGCGAGGGGTTCAAGCCCGCGTGTGCCGCGGTGACCGGAACGCCCGTCTCGACTGAACAGCGCAAACGGTTCGACGCGCTCGGCGTCGAACTGCTCACCGGCGATGGCGCATGCGCCGACATCGCGCGACGCGCCGACGTTGACACCGTGCTGAGCGCCGTCGTCGGCGCGGCCGGTCTTCCGGCTGCGATCGCGACGGTCGAACTCGGCAAGCGGCTCCTGCTGGCGAACAAGGAATCGCTCGTCGTAGCGGGCTCGATCCTCATGCCGCTCGCTCGCCAGCGCGGGGCGACGATCCTGCCGATCGACTCCGAACACTCGGCCGTTCTGCAGTGCCTTGCATCGGGACGGATGAGCGAGGTCCGCAAGGTGATCCTGACCGCATCGGGCGGGCCGTTCCGCACCGTGCCGATCGACGCGATGCGGGCCGCCACGCCGCGCGAGGCGCTCAAGCACCCGACGTGGACGATGGGCAGCAAGATCACCATCGACAGCGCCACGATGTTCAACAAGGCGCTCGAGCTGATCGAGGCGGCCCACCTGTTCGACCTCCCGGCGAACAAGCTCGGCGTCGTCGTGCATCCGCAGAGCGTGATCCATTCGATGGTCGAGTTCGTCGATGGCTCCACCATCGCACAGCTCAGCCCGCCCGACATGCGGACGCCGATCCAGCACGCGCTGACGTTCCCCGATCGGCGCGACGGCACGTCGAAGCGGATGGACTGGACGACGTCGCAGTCGCTCACCTTCGAGCCGGCCGACTTCGAGAAGTTTCCGTCGCTCGACCTCGGCTTCGACGCCATCCGGCGCGGCGGCACGTGCGGGGCGGCGCTCAACGCGGCGAACGAGGTCGCCGTGCAGGCGTTCCTGCGCGAACGGATCCCGCTCGGGGTGATTTTCGACGTTGTCCGGCATATCGTTGCCGAGCACGCATTTATCGGCACGCCCACGCTGGCCGAGCTGTTCGCGACAGACACGTGGGCCCGCGAGCAGGCGGCTCGCCTGATTGAACGATCTGGCCGATAAGTGAGGAGATGGGCGTGTTCGCGCGCCTTGCTCCGGTTTCTCATTGCCCCACGTTCGTACTCGACTCGAAAGACGATTCGCATGACGCTCGCCTGGATCACTGGCCTCCTCCTGATGGTGCTCGGCTTCGGCTTCGTGGTCTTCTGGCACGAGCTCGGGCACTTCCTCGCAGCGAAATGGGCGGGCGTGCGCGTTGACCAGTTCGCCGTCGGCTTCGGGCACGCGATCGCATGCTGGCGCAAGGGCATCGGCTTCACCGTGGGCACGAGCGCGAAGGAATACGAGCGTCGCGCGCGAGAGAAGCTCGCCGCCGACGGGTTCACGGGTGAACCCACGATGATGCAGCTCGACACGGCCGCACATTCGATCGGCCTTTCTGAGACTGAGTACCGCATCAACTGGATCCCCCTCGGCGGCTACGTGAAGATGCTCGGCCAGGAGGACACCGACCCCACCGCCGTCTCCACCGACCCGCGCAGCTACACGGAGAAGCCCGTCGGCAAGCGGATGGTCATCATCAGTGCCGGCGTGATCATGAACGTGATCCTCGCGGGCATCCTGTTCGTCGCGCTCTTCCTGTGGGGCTTCCGCGTTCCGCCCGCAACGGTGAACTCGCTGCAGCCCGGCTCGCCCGCACAGGCGGCGGGGCTGAAGGTCGGAGACGAAATTCTCGCGATCAACGACCACGAGATCAGCGACTTCACAAAGATCAGCTTCAACGTCGCGCTGTTGCCCGATCGTCCGGTGCCGGTGAGGTTCAAGCGAGACGGCAAGGAGCAGGTGGTCAACGTCCAGGCGCGTCGAAGCGACGACAACATGGGCATGATGTCGTTCGGCTTCCGCCAGCCTTACCTGCTCCGCGGACTCAAGGCGAAGGACGTCGAAACGGACAACTGGGAGAAGCTGCCGGCCGCCTCAAAGCTGCTCGGCATCGACGAGACGATCATCAAGATCAACGGCGAGCGCGTCACCCGCGCTAACGATGTCGGCATGCTGGACCGCGCGTTGCAGTCGTCGGCCGGCAAGCCGCTCGTGTTCACCGTCGCGGCGCTGGACGGGAAGGAACGCGACGTCTACATCCCCGTTCGATTCGCCACGCCGTTCAATCGCGCGGAGCTGAACTTCCTCGGCCTCGCGCCGCGCACCACCATCGAAAGCCTCGCCGATGAGAGCGCGGTCAAGGGCAAGATCGAGCCCGGCGACGTCGTCGTCTCCATGCGCAACCAAGCGACGGGCAACCTGCAGACCAGCGTCGGCCTGCGGCAGTTCATCGAGACTGTCCGGGCCGCCGGCAGCAACGGACAGCAGCTCGACCTCACCGTGCTGCGCGACGGCAAGCTCGTCGAACTGAAGGGCCTCGACGCCAACGCCCGCACCGACCGCGCCCAAAAGGGATTCGGCGTCGGCGTCGCCCACGAGACTGAACGCGCCGTCGTCGGCAGCGTCTTGGAGAAGTCCGCAGCCGCCGACGCGGGCATCCCAGTCGGCGCGACCATCGTCAGCGTCGCCGGCCAGCCCGTCGCCAACTGGTTCGACGCGCTCGAATCGCTCCGCTCCCGCGCCAAGCCCGGCGAGGCGATCGCGATCGAGGCGAAGCTTGAAGATGGCTCGTCGAAGTCGTTCAATCTCACTCCCCGTCAGGACGATGTGGCCGCGCTCGCGGGCTACACCTATTCGGTCGATTACCTCGTTTTCGATGCGGACGAGATGGTTCGCAAGACGTCCAACCCCCTCGAAGCCATGTCGTGGGGCGTCGGCGAGACGCGCGACCTCATCCTCAAGAGCTACGTCACGCTCCAGCGCATGTTCGTCGATCGCACCGTGAGCCCGAGCAACCTGATGGGCCCGATCGAGATCTTCCGATCCGGCTCGCTCTTCGCGCAGCGCGGCCCCGACTGGTTCATCTGGTTCCTCGCGATGATCAGCGCGAACCTGGCGGTGGTGAACTTCCTCCCCGTCCCCATCGTCGACGGCGGGCACTTCGCGTTCCTGCTGATCGAGAAGCTCACCGGCAAGAAGCCCAGCCCGGCCGTGCAGACGGTGAGCGCGTACATCGGGCTCGCGCTGCTGCTGAGCCTGTTCGTGTTCGTGACGTACAACGACCTCGGGCGGATCTTCAAGATCTGGTGAGGCGGCTGACGAACGAACTCGACCCGCGGGTCATGCGATCGTGACGTCGGGTAGCCGCGCGCTCGCTCGCGCGTGAGAGCCAAGCGCGAGCAAGCTCGCGGCTACGCAAGACGAATTCGACGTGGACGATGAAGCTCGCGTACTGACGCGAGCGCCGATCATTCATTTCACGTCGAACCGATCCAGTTCCATCACCTTCACCCACGCGCTGACGAAGTCGCAGACGAATTTTTCCGCGCCATCGGAGCTTCCATAGACCTCCGCCAATGCCCTGAGACGCGAGTCGGCGCCAAACACCAGGTCGACGCGCGTCGCGGTCCACTTCACCGCGCCGGTCGCGCGGTCGCAGCCTTCATACAGCGCGTTGTCCGCACCGGTCGACTTCCACTCGGTGGCCATGTCGAGCAGGTTGACGAAGAAGTCGTTGCTGAGCACCTCGGGCCGCTTCGTGAAGACGCCGTGCTGGCGCTGGCCCTCGTTCGCGTTCAGCACGCGGAGGCCGCCGACGAGCACCGTCATCTCCGGCGCGGTGAGCGTTAGGAGCTGCGCGCGGTCGACGAGCAGGTGCTCGGGCTGAACGGCGAAGCGGGCGTTCTGGTAGTTCCGGAAACCGTCGGCGATCGGTTCGAGCGGCGCGAACGATTCGGCGTCGGTCTGCGCCTGCGTCGCGTCGACTCGGCCGGGCGTGAACGGGACCTTCACGTCGTGACCCGCGGCCTTGGCGGCCTTCTCGATCGCGGCGACGCCGCCCAGCACGATCAGGTCGGCCAGCGACACGGCCTTGCCGTCCTTCTGGCTCTTGTTGAACTCGGCCTGGATGCCTTCGAGCTTCGCCAGCACCTTCGCGAGTTGCGCGGGCTGATTGACCGCCCAGTCCTTCTGCGGGGCGAGGCGGATGCGGGCGCCGTTCGCGCCGCCGCGCTTGTCGGAGCCGCGGAATGTGCTGGCCGACGCCCACGCGGTCGCGACGAGTTGCGACACGCTGAGCCCGGACGCGAGGATGTGCTCCTTCAGCTTGGCGACGTCCGCGTCGTCGACCAGCTTGTAGTCGCGCTTCGGCAGCGGGTCTTGCCAGATGAGTTCTTCGGCCGGCACTTCGGGGCCGAGGTAGCGGGCGCGCGGGCCCATGTCGCGGTGGGTGAGCTTAAACCACGCGCGGGCGAACGCGTCGGCGAACGCCTGCGGGTCCTTTAGGAACCGGCGCGAGATCTTCTCGTACGACGGATCGACGCGGAGCGAGAGGTCCGTCGTCAGCATCGTCGGGCGGTGCTTCTTCTGTGGGTCGAACGCGTCGGGGATGACCGCGGGCGCATCCTTCGCGACCCATTGATGCGCGCCGGCCGGGCTCTTCGTCAGTTCCCATTCGAAGCCGAAGAGGATCTCGAAGTAGCCGTTGCTCCACTGCGTGGGCGTGCGGGTCCACGTGACCTCAAGGCCGCTCGTGATCGTGTGCGGGCCCTTGCCGGTGCCGAACTGGTTGTGCCAGCCGAAGCCCTGCTGTTCGAGCGTGGCGGCTTCGGGGTTGACGCCCACGTTGCTGGTCGGGCCTGCGCCGTGGCACTTGCCGAAGGTGTGACCGCCTGCGATCAGTGCGACGGTCTCCTCGTCGTTCATCGCCATTCGGCCGAACGTCTCGCGGATGTCGTGGGCGGCGAGGAGCGGGTCGGGGTTGCCGTCCGGGCCTTCCGGGTTCACGTAGATCAGGCCCATCTGCACGGCGGCGAGCGGGTTCTCGAGCACGCGGGTGTGGATCTTTCCGTCGGCGGTGTCGTCGGAGACGGTGACGCCGCCCGGCTTCTGCACGCCGGCCGAGCCCTGGGCGTAACGGATGTCGCCGCCGAGCCAGGTGCGCTCAGAGCCCCAGTAGACGTCCTGATCGGGCTCCCATACGTCCGCGCGGCCGCCGCCGAAACCGAAGGTCTTGAAGCCCATCGTTTCCAGCGCGACGTTGCCCGTGAGGATGAAGAGGTCGGCCCAGCTGATCTTTCGACCGTACTTCTGCTTGATCGGCCAGAGCAGTCGCCGGGCCTTGTCGAGGTTCACGTTGTCGGGCCAGCTGTTGAGCGGGGCGAACCGCTGCTGCCCGCGCCCGCCGCCACCCCGGCCGTCGCCAGTGCGGTAGGTGCCCGCGGCGTGCCACGCCATGCGGATGAAGAGCGGCCCGTAATGCCCGAAGTCGGCTGGCCACCAGTCCTGGGAGTCGGTCATCAACGCCGCGAGGTCCTTCTTCAGCCCGACGTAGTCGAGGCTCTGGAACTCCGTCGCGTAGTCGAACTCAACGCCCATCGGATCGGACTTCGACGAGTGCTGATGCAGCAGTTCCAGCTTCAACGCGTTCGGCCACCAGTCGTGGTTCGTGGGACCGACGTTGGACTTCATCGTCTGATGGAACGGGCACTTGGATTCGGTGGACATGTTTAGCTTCGGGCGAGAGATCGAACGGTATGAGTCGCACGCGAGCCCGTGCGACGAGGGGCACATTGGTAGGTCTGTCCCCGATGACGGTCAAGACGCGTGACTAGGCGAAGTGGGTGGCAGCAAGGCTGATAACGCACAACTAGCCACACAAATACTGTCGGGAATGACACTTAATGACACCAAGCCGAATATCCGCCATCTGTCGCCCGCCCCGAACATCCCCCCTACACTAATCCCTGCGGCGTGGAGTCGCTGTCGGATGGGCGGATCCCTCTGGACATCGTGTGGTCAGGCCGGGCAGACTATCGGGCCGTGCCCGGTGGAGGATCGCCCGGCCCGTCAGTTAGCGTCGGAACTCAGCGTGAACCTTAGCATCTCCCTCGAACAACCTGATAAGCGGCTCGCCCTCTTCGGTCCGTCGGACCGGAACCTGCGCGTGCTGCGCGAATCGTTCGGCGTCTCGGTCACCTACCGCGATGAAGAGATCCGCCTCGCCGGCGACGGCGAGCAGGTCTCCCGCGCCGCGGCCGTCCTGAACCAGATGCAGCACAAGCTCCGCCGGAAAGAATGGCTAAGCGACGCCGACGTTTCCGACGCGATGCGCGCCGCCGCCGGTTCGATTGAGCGGAAGGAAGGCGAACTCGACGTCTTCGTTCGCGGCCACGCCATCGCGGGTCGGACGGAAGGCCAGAAGAGGTACGTCAACCTTATGCTGAAGAACGACCTGACGTTTTGCGTCGGGCCGGCCGGTTCGGGGAAGACTTACCTCGCGGTCGCGGTCGCCGTCCACCTGCTGAAGCGGCACGCCGTCAAGCGGATCATCCTGGCCCGGCCGGCCGTCGAAGCGGGCGAAAAGCTCGGCTTCCTGCCCGGCGACCTGCAGGCGAAGGTGAACCCCTACCTGCGCCCGCTCATCGACTCGCTCAACGACATGCTCGACTACGAGCAGGTCCGCCAGCTCACCGCGCGCGACGTGATCGAGATCATCCCGCTCGCCTTCATGCGCGGGCGCACGTTCAACGAGTCGTGCATCATCCTCGACGAAGCGCAGAACACGACCATCCCGCAGATGATGATGTGCCTCACCCGCCTGGGCGAAGGCTCGAAGATGATCGTCACCGGCGACACCAGCCAGATCGACCTGCCCGACGGCACCGAGAGCGGTCTTGTCGACGCGCTCGGCAGGCTCAACGACATCCGGCACATCGGCATGTGCCACCTCGACCGGGCCGACATCGTCCGGCACAAGCTGGTGCAGAACATCGTCGAGGCGTACGGCGACGCGGATGCCCGCACGCACGGGAAGCGGAATCGCCGATCTCCTTCTCCCGGTACGCCGGGAGAAGGCCGGGATGAGGGTCTTTCGGAATCGTCGAAGAACCCTCACCCCAACCCTCTCCCCGAGTACGGGGAGAGGGGGTCAAAGACGGAGGCTTCGCCTGAATGAGCCTTCTACCGACCAAGACTCGCATCGACCGCAAGCTCCGCGCGACGCTGGATCGCACGGACATGCGCGAGAGTCTGCTCAACGTCCTCCGGGCCGAGGGCGTGATCGGGTCGCTCATCGTCGCGACGTGCTTCTGGCTCATCGCGTGCGGCATCCTCGCGATGCGGTCGAGCGTGGTGCCCTACCGGCTCAATCAGTTTGTGAACCACGACATTGTTGCGCGGGTCGCGTTCACGTATCCCGACGAACAGAGCTTCGACGACGCGCAGGACGCCGCCCGCGCGGCCGAGCCGCACGTGTACAAGGAGACACGGCCGGTCTGGGACGAAGTCGAGCGGTCGCTCCTCACGCTGCCCGAGCGCGTGAAGGGTAAGTCGCTGGCCGAGATCCAGCGGAGCGAGATCGACCTCGCCAAGACGCTCGACAATGCATCGCTGACGCGCCTTCAGGAATACGCCGCCGACCAGACGCCGCGGAAGGAGTGGGACGAGGCTGTTCGGCAGTTTGTCAGCAATCTTCGCGGCGCCGGCATCGTGATCCTGAGCGACGACGCGCGCAAGCAGGAGTACGCCCGCAACCTGAGGCTCGGGCCGGGCGGGCCGCTCGTGTCGGGCGAGACGACGCTTTCGCCGACGCTCGAGGCGCCGCTCCGGGCGCGTGTCGAAGAGGCCGCCCGCGGACCTTTGCCGCCGATCCTCATGGACAAGGTTGTGCGGCTCACAATGTTGCAGCTCACGTTCGGCCCGACGCACGAACTGAGCGAGTCCGACACGCAGCGAGCCCAAGCCGTCGCCGCCGAGAAGGTGCCGGAGTCGGCCGGGTGGAAGCAGGTCCAGCCGAACCAGCGTTTCGTCACCGCCGGAACGATCAAGGAAGCCGACCACCTCAAGTTGAAGTACGAGCACGAGGCGTACCGTGGCCAGACCGACGTCCGCGAGTACCTCGGCCTGTGCGGGGCGGCGTTGCTGATCACGATCGCCCTATCTGCGTACGTCGCCCGCTACCAGAAGCGCATCATTCGCAACCACGCCCGCGCGGTTGCCTTGTGCGTGCTGCTGCTGTCGATGCTCCTCCTGGCGCAGGTCGCAGGTGTAAGCACCTGGCCGCTTTATCTGCTGGGCGTCGTGCCGACGATCCTCGTCGCGATGACGCTCGCGATCGCGTACGAGCAGCGATTCGCCCTCGGCATCAGCGCGATGCACGCGGCCCTCGTCACGCTGGCGCTCGACCAGCCGCTCAGCTTCTTCCTCGTCCTCCTCGCCGGCTCAGCAACGTGCAGCATGACCACGAGCAACCTCCGCTCGCGCATGCAACTCACCAACATAGGCGGCCTGACCGGCGTGGTGCTCATGGTCGCCACGCTTGTCGCGGGGCTGCTGCACGGCTACCCGCTCAGCTTCGCATGGGTGGATGCCGCGTTCGCGGGCGTCTCGGGTATGGCCGTAGGCTTCTTCGTGCTCGGGGCGATGCCGTTCGTGGAGTCGGTCTTCCGCATCTCGACAGGCATGTCGCTGCTGGAACTGGCCGACCTGTCGCATCCGCTTCTGCGAAAGCTCAGCACCGAAGCGCCGGGCACGTATCAGCACAGCATGCAGGTGAGCGTGATCGCAGAAGAAGCGTGTCAGGCGATCGGCGGAAACGCGCTGCTCACGCGCGTCGGCGCCTACTACCACGATGTCGGCAAGATCAACAAGGCCGAGTACTTCATCGAAAACCAATCGGCCGGCCAGCAGAACCGGCACATGATGCTGAGCCCGAACGTGTCGATGCTCATCATCGTCGGCCACGTGAAGGACGGCCTGCAACTCGCCCGCGAGTATCACCTGCCCACCGCGATCTTCCCGTTCATCCAGTCGCACCACGGCACGACGCTGATCGAGTACTTCTATCACCGCGCCCAGCAACAGGAAGACGCCAAGAGCGCCGACCCGGAAGAGGCACCCGAGGTCGACGAGCACCAGTTCCGCTACCCCGGCCCGAAGCCGCGGAGCAAAGAGGTCGCGATCCTGATGCTCGCCGACGCGGCAGAGAGCGCGTGCCGCACCATCGATGAGCCGAGCGCCGCCCGCATCGAGACGCTCGTCCACGACATCGTCATCAAGCGCCTGTTGGATGGCCAGTTCGACGAGTGCGACATGACGATGCGCGAGATCGAGATCGTCGAACGGTCGATGATCCGCACACTCATCGGCATCTACCATGCCCGCATCGCGTACCCGTCGAACGAAGAGGCGGAAGACACGGCGGAGACCGAGACGAGCGAACGCAAGGTGGCGAGCGCGGGGTGAGGGAAGAGTTGCCAGTTGTCAGTTGTCAGTGATCAGTCGAGTGAAAGTCGAGCGTTGTGGCTAGCGTCGCGAAGAAGAAATCTCCTCGCCACGCTGCGACAAAGTCGCTGGTTCCCGCCACGCAAATAGACCTCACCGCACGAATCGGGCGCTCACACCTTCCGTACCTGAAACATTATCTCCGGAGGGCAATCCCACTCCTCCCGCGCCAATTGCGTTCCGCGAGCTTCGCCCTCGTCAACGATCGCACGATGGCCGACCTGCACGTGCAGTTCATGGGCATCGCCGGGCCGACCGATGTGCTGACGTTCGAACTCGAACACGACTCCCGCGGCCGATGCACCGCGGGCGAGGTCGTCGTCTGCGTCCCGTACGCGAAGCGGACCGCGAAACAGCACGGCACGACGGTCGAGCGCGAACTCCTCCTGTATTGCCTGCACGGCCTGCTCCACTTGACAGGCCACGACGACCGCGACGACATTTCCTACCGCAAGATGCACGCCGCCGAAGACAGAATCCTCACCGCGATCGGGGTTGGCCCCGTCTTCGCCCCTCCTCCCGGTACCCCGAGAGAAGGCCGGGATGAGGGCCTTTCACTTCGTCGTCGTCGCTCCGCACGCAAGAGGAGCGCACGACGATGACCTTCGTTGTCCCCGTCGTCTGCCTCGTCCTCTTCACGCTGCTGACGCTGCTGTTCACCACGCTGAACTACGCGCTGCGCGACTTCTCGCGCATCCGCCTGGAAGAGGCACTCGCCGCACGCGACCGCAAGCACTACTTCGACGAGACGATCGAGCACGCCGACGACCTGCGGTTCATGACCGCGACGGCCCGGCTCATCTGCAACCTGTGCGTCGCGATCTCGTTCGTCGCCCTCCTGGACGGCACCGATTACTCCCCGCTCGCCCGCTACATGCTCGCGCTTGCGGCGTCGCTGCTCATCCTGCTGGTGTTCGGCCTGTCACTGCCGTACGCGCTCGCCGCGCACTTCGCGGAGCCGATCATCGCTCGGTTCGTCGGCACGCTGCACTGGCTGTGGGTCTTCCTCGCGCCGGCCGCCAAGTTCGTGCACAACACCGAGAAATGGGTCGGCCGTGCCGTGCCGCCCGAGTCAGACGAATCGTCGCGCGAGCAGCTCCAGCAGGAGGTCGCCGAGACGATCAAGGACGTCGTCAGCGAGGCCGTCGAATCCGGCGCGGTCGACGAGAAGCAACGGCAGCTCATCGACCGCGCGATCGCTTTCAACGACGCGACGGCCGAGGAGGCGATGACGCCACGCCAGGACATCGTCGCGATCTCGATCGCCTCCGACCTCGACACCGTCCGCAAGACCATTCACGAGTCCGGCCACTCGCGCGTGCCCGTCTACGAGGGCGACACCGTCGACCACATCGTCGGCATGATCTACGCCCGCGACCTGCTCAACCTCTGGAACGACCACAACGACGCGACGTTCGACCTGCGGAAGATGCTCCGCACGCCGCTGTATGTGCCGCCCGGCAAAAAACTCCGCGACCTGATGGCCGACTTCCGCATGCAGAAGGTGCACATCGCCGTCGTCGTCGACGAGCACGGCGGCACCGCGGGGCTCATCACCATCGAAGACGCGCTCGAAGAACTCGTCGGCGACATCTCCGACGAGTACGAGCCCACCGAAGCCCCGATGTACGTCCGCCACGACGACCGCACCGCGTTCGCCGACGCGCGGATCGAACTCACCGAGCTGAACCGCCTGCTCGGGCTCGGCCTCCCGGAAGACGCCGACTACACCACCCTCGGCGGCTTCGTCAGCACCAGCCTCGGCCGCATTCCCGAACGCGGCGCACTCCTCGAAACGCACGGGGCGAAGTTCACCGTCCTTGAAAGCGAGCCGACGCGCGTGCTGCGCGTCCGCATCGAACTGCTCGCGGCGCAGGAAGCGTGACCGCACCGTTCGCCGCACGGTCAGAGGACCCAGACACGAATAGGACGAATCAATCGAATCCGCACGAAGGCAATACGCGACGCGATACTGCTCGCCCGCCTTCGTGAGGATTCGCCAGATTCGCGTCGATTCGTGTTCTGGTCCTCCTGAAATCGAACAACGCAGAAATCGCACGGCGTCCTAATGCCACGCCGTTTCGCACGTCTTTAGTGGTAGAACGGACGCCGCGCATGCCCGACGACGAAGCAGGTGGGACGTGGATCGACGACGCCTTCGCCCGACACGGGCGGGCGCTGGTCGGGTACGCCGCGCACTTCGTCGGAAGGCACCGGGCCGACGACGTGGTGCAGGAGGCGTTCGCCCGCCTGTGTGCCCAGTCGCCCGGAAGCGTCCGGTTGCCGGAATGGCTCTTCGCGGTGGCGCGTCGGCTCGCGATCGACGCGCTGCGAAAGGACGGACGCATGAGGCTGGCCGACGACGTCGTGGCGATCGCACCGGGTTCGGATCACACGACAGACGATCTGTCGCACGTCGACAGCGCCGACGCCCACTCCGCGGCCCTGCGTCATCTCGCGTCGTTGCCCGAACGCCAACGCGAGGCGCTGCGACTGAAGTTCCAGCACGAGTTGAGCTACGCCGAGATCGCCCGCGTGATGCAGACGACGCCGAACAACGTGGGCGTCCTCGTGCATACCGGGCTGAAGACGCTGCGACAGAAGATGAGCGAATGATCGCACACGGCCGCGTGATTGCATCTTCAAAGCCCGGGGTGCACACCCCGGCTCGGAAGGCTCGCGATCGACCCAGCACACCGGGCCCGGGATATGCATCCCGGGCTCTGAATGGGTGCGATTCAAGCAACAGGTGACTCCCATGACCCCCGACGACCCCACCCTCACCGCCTACGCCCTCGGCGACCCCATCTCCGCCGCCGACCGCGCCCGCATCGAGTCCGCCCTTGCGAGCGATGAATCGCTCCGGGCCGAGGTCGAAGCGATCCGCACGATGGCCGGCCAGCTGTCGGCCGCCCTCGCCACCGAACCCGCCCCGCCGCTGCCGGCGTTGAAGCCGCTCGTCATTCGTCGCCGCACGCCCCTCCTGCACCTCGCCGCTGCGAGCGTGGCGGCGGCAGTGCTCATCGGCTGGGCGGGCTACGCCATCGGACGATCGACGCGGCAAGAAGTCGCGCTGAATGGATATGGAGTTCTCGAGAGCGCCTCACCCGCGACGGTTCCCGCCGTAGTCGACGCCAGCGCAGCACAAGCAGCGCTTGGCCATCCGATCGATCTGAAGGTGCAGCAGGCATCGCTCGACGAGGTCATGCAAGCCATCTCGTCGCAGACCGGACTGAATCTCATCGCCGACTACGCCGCAATCGAAGCGACAGGCATCGAGGCGAAGAAGACGCCAATCACGCTCGACGTAAGGTCGCTTCCCGCGCGCCGCGTCCTCGAACTGGCGCTCGAACAAGTCGGCGGAGGCGTCACCGCGCTCAGCGTGGCGAACGACGACGGCGTCGTTCGACTGACAACGCAGCAGGACGCCGCGCGGTACGTCGTCACGCGGACGTACGACATCCGTGACCTGATCGGACGCACGCCTGACTTCACGAATGCGCCCGACTTCAACCTCGACGCCAGCGGCGGGCGGATTGGAGGCGGTTCGCTGTTCGGCGCTCCTGGTGGAGAGATGAAGCTGCGTCCGGGCGTCGTGCTTTCGGGCGGGGAGCGGCACGCGGGTCGTTACGCTGGCGTTTCGAATTCGTCCACCGACCTGAACGCCGTCGGCTCGACTTGGACAGATACGCAAGACGCGTCGAATCTGCCGGCGCTATCGCTCAACTTTGCAGAGGAGAGCAAGCAGCTTCGGGCCCAAATGGCGGTCGATGTCCCGGCCGCCCCGGCATCCCGCGACGAAGCAATTCAGTCCGTGATCGCGCTCACCCAAACCGTCGTCGACAACGACACGTGGAAAGACAACGGCGGCCTGATCGGCTCGATTCAGGAACTCGGCGGGCAGCTCATCGTCACGCAGACCGAGGAAGGACACGAGAAGATCGCGAAGCTCCTGACGGAACTCCGCGCACATCCGCTCGTTCCGCCGCAACGACCGCCTGAGGTCGCGCCGCTCTCTACCGAATCCTACGCCGCCATCTACGACAATCCGTTTCTCACCGCCCTAGCCGAGCCGCTATCGACGTTCTCCGTCGACGTCGACACGGCCAGCTACGCCAACGTGCGTCGATTCCTGCAATCGAACCAACTGCCGCCGGCCGACGCGGTTCGGATTGAGGAGCTGGTCAACTACTTCCCCTACCACTATGCCGCGCCGGCCGCGGAAGACCCGGCGCCGTTCCGGGCGAACGTCGAGCTGGCTGAGTGCCCGTGGAACGCAAATGCGAAGCTGCTCCGCGTCGCGCTGAAAGGCAAGGAGATCGCACGCGAGGCGCGTCCGGCGAGCAATCTCGTCTTCCTGATCGACGTGTCGGGCTCGATGAACGAGCCGAACAAGCTGCCGCTCGTGAAGCAGTCGCTCGCGAAGCTCGTGCAGCAGCTCGATGAGCGCGACACGGTGTCCATCGTCGTCTACGCCGGCGCATCCGGGCTCGCCCTCCCGCCCACGCGCGGCGATCAGAAGCAGACGATCCTCAACGCCATCAACGAGCTCACGCCCGGCGGCAGCACCAACGGCGCGGCGGGGATCGAGCTCGCCTACCAACTCGCCGTCGAGCAGTTCCTCCCGCAGGGCACCAACCGCGTCATGCTCCTCACCGACGGCGACTTCAACGTCGGCATCTCCGATCGTGCATCGCTCGTGAAGCTGATTGAAGAGAAGGCGAAGACGAAGGTGTACCTCTCCGTCCTCGGCTTCGGCACGGGCAACCTGAAAGACGCGACGATGGAAGAACTCGCGGGCAAGGGCAACGGCAACGCCGCGTACATCGACTCGGAACGCGAGGCGCAGAAGGTGCTCGTCGAACAGATGTCCGGCACGCTCGTCACCATCGCGATGGACGTGAAGCTGCAGCTGGAGTTCAACCCGCGCCTGGTGAAACGGTATCGCCTGATCGGCTACGAGAACCGCATGCTGCAGAAGCAAGACTTCAACGATGACAAGAAGGATGCGGGCGACATCGGGGCGGGTCACGCGGTGACGGCGCTGTACGAGATCGAACCCGTCGCCCAGCCGTCGCCGCTTCCCGCGGGTCCGCATCCGGTGGATGCGCGCGGCACGGCTGAAGTCGATCCGCTTCGCTATCAGACGCCCGCGCAGCTCAGTGCCGCAGCGAACGCCGAAGAACTCGGCACGCTCAAGCTCCGCTACAAGGACCCGACGGCCGACGCCGTGCAGGGAACGAGCAAGCTCATCGAGGTGCCGATCGCGAGCGCGAGCAAGTCGTTCGACCAGGCGAGCGAAGACTTCCGCTTCGCCAGCAGCGTGGCCGGCTTCGGCATGCTCGTTCGCGGCTCGCCCCACCGCGGCTCGCTCACCTGGCCGGCGGTGAAGGCCATGGCGCAAGCCTCGCTCGGCGACGACGCGGGAGGGTATCGGGCGGAGTTCCTGACGCTGATCGAGAAGGCGTCGACCTTGCGACGGAACTGATCTCCCTCCCCCGCAAGCGGAGGAGGGGACCGGAGTGGCACTCGCGCGTATGATCCCGCCGCGTGAAGATCGGCCCGATTCACTTGTCAGCCCCCTTCTGCCAGGCCGGCCTTGCCGGGTACAGCGACCGCGCGATGCGCGTCGTCGCGCGGCGGCGCGGGTGCCCGTATGCCGTCACCGAAGCGCTGCTCGACACGATCCTCCTTCAGGGCGGCAAGGGGCTCAGCAACTCGATCGACATCAACGACGAAGACCACCCCGTCGCCGGGCAAGTGATCGGCAGCGAGCCCGAGACGATGGCGCCGGCCGCGCGCATCCTGCACGAGCGCGGGTACGACGTGATCGACCTGAACTACGCATGCCCCGTCAAGAAGATCAAGAACAAAGCCCGCGGCGGCCACATGCTGCGCGACGTGCCGCGAGGAAGCGCGATCCTGCGGGCGGTGCGCGATGCGCTCCCGAACGCGACACTCACGGTCAGCCTGCGCCGCGCCTTCGACGAGACGCCCGAGAGCCGCGAGATGCTGTTCGAGTTGTGCGACGAGATGTGGCGACTCGGCTACGCGGCCGTTCGCGTGCACGGAAGAACCGTCGAACAGAAGTACGCTGGCCGGGCCGACTGGAGCATCTTTCACGAGCTACGCCGGCGCTACCCGGACAAGGTGCTCATCGGCAGCGGCGACGTCTTCACCGCCGAGGATGCGGTGCGGATGCTGCGGACGACGCCGGTCGACATTGTGTGGGTGGCGCGCGGGGCGATCGGGAATCCGTGGGTGTTTCAGCAGGCGAAGAGGTTGCTGGCGGGCAGTGACGGAGTGACGGAGAGACGAAGTGACGAAGTGGGCGATGGTGACTCCACTTCGTCACTCCGTCACCCCGTCTCTTCGTCACTCATCTCCCCCCCCACAATCGCCGAACAACGCACCGCCCTCTCCGAACACTTTCAGATCGCCATGGAGATCCACGGCGAACAGCTCGCCGGTCGGCGGATGCGGAAGATGGGGATCAAGTACGCGCGGTTCCATCCCGATGCGCGCACGGTGAAGGCTGCGTTCATCGAGACGCGCAGCCTGCGCGAGTGGAACGCGGTCCTCGACAGGCACTACGCCGACGATGGCCCCGGCGTCTGGCCTGCGGCCGATGCGGTCGACGAGGTGAACGACGACTCGGCGGCCGGCTGCGGCATCGGCTAACATCCCGCCATGCACTCGAAGGAGCCGCGTCGAAATCGCCTCGCGAAGGTCCTGCCCGAAGAGTGGCGCAAGCTGCTCGTCTCGAAGGGCGTCCCCAAGCGCAAGTACACCGCCGTCTGCAAGGTGACGCTCACGACCGGCCGGGTGATCGACGAGCTCATCGTCGAAGAGGGCTGGATCATCGCCCTCTCGAAAGAACATCTCGGCGGCATCTTCGAGCAGCGAATCGACTTCGACCCGCGCACGATCGTCGATCTGGAACTCATCACCTACGTGTAAGCTGCCGCTTCGCGGCATCGATGACGTGATCGACGGTGATCCACCGCAGGCACGTCTGATGCGAACACGACCGCGAGTAGCACGGCGAGCACTCGATGTTCAGCCGCAGCACCGCATCGTCGCGCAGGTATGGCCCGGTGCGAACGGGGTTGGTTGGCCCGAACAGCGCGACCATTGGCCGATCGAGGGCGGCCGCGATGTGCATCGGGCCGGAGTCGTTGCAAATGACGAGTGCAGCGCGGCGCAGCAGCTCGACGAGCTGCGGGATCGTCTTCGTCTTCGCGGCGAGATCGACGACGCGAGCGTCACGCATGCGCGCCGCGATGCCGACCGCGTCGCCCGCGCCGGCGACGACCACGCGCAAGCCCAGCTCGCGCTCGACGCGTTCGCCGAGCATCACGTAGCTCTCGGCCGGCCAGCGTTTGGTGGGCCAGTTGGTGCCCGGCAGGAGCACGGCGAAGTCGCCGCGGATGTCGGCGAGCAGCGCGTCGACGGCTGCACGGTCGGCATCACTCACATGAAACGGGAACCGCACTGGCCCGCGACCAAGGCCGAGTTCTTCCGCCACATCGAGATATCGCTCGATCGCATGTCGCTCCGTGCCGCGCGACTCGACGCGGAGGTTGTAGCCGAGCGATGCCCCCTCGCGCGCGCAAGCAAATCCGATCCGAGTCGGCGCGCCGCTCGCCCAGGTGAGCATGCCGCTGCGGAGCAGGCCTTGCAGGTCGATGACGAGGTCGTAGTTGCGATCGGAGATGAGCCGCATCAGTTCGAGGAAATCCGTTCCCGATGCGAGCGGGCTCACCGCGTCGCGATTACGGCGATGGAACGGGATGACGTCATCCACAAGCGGATGTCCGTCGAGAAGCGATGCAAACGCCGGTGCGATGAGCCAGTCGATTCGCGCCGAGAGCCACTTCGCGCGGAGCAGCGCGAGAACGGGCAGCGCGTGGACGACGTCGCCGAGCGCGCTCGGCTTGACGATGAGCACGCGCCGCGGAGCGTGAGAGATTGCGGATTGTGGATTGCGAATTGCGAAATGAGTGAGAGTCGTGTTCTCTATGTCGCGGCGGCGCGGTCACCTCGGGTCGCCGAGATGCAACGTCAGGCCACACGAAGCGGATGCACTTCGTGTATCGGAACTTACGTGCGAGCCGCCCGGGAGTGCAACGCGCGGGAAGGCGTTCGGCAACGGCGAGGACTGAAGACACTTTCGACCGCCACCTTCCGAAATCTCTCGCACATCTCTTGAAAATCGGTGAATTCCGTACGAAATTATCGGCCGTAGTGGGTGTGACCGGCATAAACGTGCCGGCTGCGGCACGGATGCCGGTCGCGACAGATTCTCTATCGCGTCTCGCGCACTTCAGCGCAGCACGGAGGCAAAGCTCATGCGTCGTCCCTCAATCTCTCGGTCAATCCTGTCCATCTCAGGCCTTGCGCTCCTCGCCGGCGGCGTCGTCGGGTGCGTGCCGCAGGAGAAGTACCAGGCGCTTCGCATCGAACGCGACGCGCTCAACGATCAACTCGCCCTCTCCCAGTCGCGCCTCAGCCAGGCCGAGGGCGAGCGGAACGCGATGAAGAATGCCCTCGACGGCATGGGTGCCAACTCCACCAGCCGCGATGCGCTCGAGAACGCCCGCGTGAACCGCATCGCAGAGCTCGAGAAGCAGAACGCCGATCTGACCGCCCGGTACAACGAGGCCGTCTCCAAGATCGCCGCGGGTCCGAGCCTTTCGCCCGTCCTCACCACCGAACTCACGCAGTTCGCCGACGCGAACCCGGACCTCGTCTCGTTCGATGCGCAGTCGGGCATGATGCGGTTCAAGAGCGACGTCACCTTCAACAGCGGCGACGCCTCGATCAAGCCCGAAGCGGCCGCGGTGATCGCGAAGTTCGCCGAGATCCTTAAGAGCCCCGAGGCGAGCAAGTACGACATCCTCATCGCCGGCCACGCCGACAACCAGCCCGTCAGCGCCGGCACCGCGCAGCGCGGCCACAAGGACAACTGGTACCTGTCGGCCCACCGCGCGCTGAGCGTCGCCGAGGCGCTCCGCAAGCAAGGCGTCGACGGCCGAAAGATCGGCGCCTGCGGGTTCGGTGAACTCCGTCCCGTCGCCGACAACAGCACGCCGGCCGGCAAGCAGATGAACCGCCGCGTCGAAGTGGTCATCCTCCCGAAGATCATCAGCGGCGGCGCCCCGCAGACGGCCAGCGTCCCCGCGGCCGCCCCGGCCGCGAACGTCCAGGAAGAGCCGGTCAAGAAGAAGATCGAGCGCCCGGAGCTGAGCAAGTGACGCCCGTTGGCGACGCAAGTCGTCACGCGCGTCTCGCATGAGCCTGCCTCCGTTCGCATCGTCGGCCGATCCGGCATCGACGAGCGAACGTGAGGCAACAGGAGCAAGTTCTCCCACTCCCCATCCTGACGGAGCGCGGCACTCTCGGGCCGCGCTCCGTCGGGCGTTTGTGGGACGTGCTGGGAGGGTCGCAAACACGACGAAGAGCGCTATCATCGATGCCGATACGTCCGATGAAGCACGGGTAGCGACGAGGGACCGAGTCGATGGCGACCGAGCAAAGCGAAAGAGAGCGAGACGAACAGGAAGACCGCGACGCCCACGCCGCGTCGGCCGCGGCCGCACGCGCTGACGCGCTCGACCGCACCGCCGACGAGAACGTCGCGACGGCGATCGAAGACCTGCCGCTCGATCAGGCAGCCGAAGCGCTCGCGGATCTCCCGCCGGAACGTGCCGCCGACGTCGCCGAGCACCTCGACCCGGAGACGGCTGCGAGCATCGTCGCCGAGCTCGACGCGTCCGACGCCGCCCGCGTGCTCGAACAGATGGAGGCCCCCGAAGCCGCCAGCCTGCTCGAGGCGATGAGCCCCGACGACCGCGTCGACGTCCTCGAAAACGTCGACGAAGACAAGCACGCCGAGATTCTCGCCGAGTTGGACGAGGCCGTCCGACTGGAAGTCGAGCAACTCGAACAGTTCCCGCCCGACACCGCGGGCGGCATCATGACCACGCAGGTCACAGCGCTCTACGAGTACCTCTCGGTCGGCGACGCCATCGAAGTCCTCCGCACGATCCACGAAGAACTCGAACAGATGTTCTACACCTACGTGATCGACCGCGGCGGTCATCTCGTCGGGGTGCTATCGATGCGGGACCTGATCCTCTCCCGCCCCGCCGCCAAGCTGCGTGACATCATGATCCGCGGCGTGAAGAGCGTGCCCGCGCGGATGGACCAGGAAGAGGTCGCCCGCATCTTCAAGGAGAAGAAGTACCTCGCGATGCCGGTCGTTGACATGGAGAACCGGCTCATCGGCATCATCACCGCGGACGACGTCGCCGACGTGATCCACGAAGAGGCGAACGAAGACGTCCTGAAGATGTTCGGCGCCGGCGCCGAGGAGAAGCTGAGCAGCCCATGGCACTTCAGCTTCCGCAGCCGAGTTTGGTGGCTCGTCATCAACCTCGCGACGGCGTTCCTTGCCGGCTGGGTGGTGAGCCACTTCGAGGGGACGATCTCGAAGATCGCCGTGCTCGCGGTGTACATGCCGATCGTTGCCGGCATGGGCGGGAACGCGAGCGCGCAGGCGATGGCCGTCGCCGTGCGCGGCCTGGCGACGGGCCGCATCGATCGCAAGCTGCTCGTGCACGTGTTGCGACGCGAACTGATCGTCGGCGTCCTGACCGGCGTCGTCATCGCGCTGATCACCGGCGCGATCGCCCTCTACTGGACCGACCCGGCCGACGACAACGTCAGCGCCATCAACCTCGCGCTCGTGGTGGCGACCGCCCTGATCGTGAACCACACCGCCGCCTGCACCACCGGGGCGGCGATCCCGTTCATCATGAACCGCTTCGGCTTTGACCCCGCCCAGAGCAGCACGATTTTCGCGACGACGGTGACCGACGTGGTCGGCTTCTTCACATTTCTGATGCTGGCGAAGACGTTCCTGATGTGACGCCCCGATCGATTTGTCTTGCTGAAAGACCCGCCGCAGGCGACAGTTGACAGGAGCGATGAAGGAAGTCACCAAGGCCAAGCTCACCGTGCAGAAGTTCGTCGACGCGATCAACGCGCACGACGTCGAGGGGATCGTCCGGCTCATGTCGCCGGAGTACGTCTTCGTCAACAGCAGCGGCGACCGCTTCACCGGCGAAGACTTCATGCGCGAAACCTGGGCCAAGCAGTTCCGCGATCACCCGGATTTCAAGATCGTGGTCGAGAAGATCATCGCCGATGAGCAAGGCGTCGCCGTCTTCGGCACGGCCGAGGGGACGTACGCCCCCGACGGCAAGAAACGCCCCGAGCGAAGGTGGACTGTCCCCGCCGCGTTTCTCGGCATGGCGGCCGCGGGGAAGATGACATACTGGGAGAGCTTCTCCGACGCGTCGATCGTGTACGACCTCATCCATGAGACGGACGAGGCGAACGTCGTCGAGAGCGGGCAGTGAGCTAGGCGATCACGGAGCAGATGATTTGCCGTCGTCTCGGCCTTGTGTCGAAGTCGATCAGGACGACTTGTTGCCAGTCACCCGTGAGCAGCTTTCCATCCTGAAATGGCAGCGTGATCTCGGTGCGGAAGAGGGTCGAGAGCAGATGGCTGTGGCCGTTGTCGTCGTTCCACGTCTGTTCGTGGAAGTAGTGGGCGTCGCGACCGGCGATGCGTTCGAAGAGCGCGGGCAGGTCGTGCTTCACGAGCCCGGGTTCGAATTCGATCGTGGTGACGGCCGCCGTCGAACCGCCGATGAAGAGGTGCAGCAGGCCCGCCCCCTTCAGCTTGTCGGCGTGGGCAGCGAGCAGGCGCGAGAGATCGATGATCTCCCCGCCTCCGTTCGTGGCGATGTCGAGCGTGAAGCGCGTCATGTCGAGCGGTGGATAGTACGTCGAGGTGCGCGGATGAACAGCGCGTGCGGCGAGGATTCGGGCTACACTCATGGGTCATTTCCAATTGCCCATTTCCGATTGCCGATTGAACGGCACAAGCGTGGGGCTTGAAATCGGAAGTTGGAAATCGGAAATCGGAAATCATGGACGACTCCGTCTCCCGTGTTCGCGCCGCCACCGACATCGTGCAGCTGATTGCGCGCACGGTGTCGCTCAAGCGCGTCGGGCGGAAGTACCTCGGGTTGTGCCCGTTCCACCAGGAGAAGAGCCCGAGCTTCAACGTCGATCCGGAAAAGGGCTTCTTCCACTGCTTCGGCTGCAAGGCATCCGGGAGCGTGTTCGACTTCGTGATGAAACGCGACAACGTCGAGTTTCGCGAGGCGCTCGAACGCTTGGCCGACGAGGCAAAGATCGAACTCCCCCGCTTCTCCGGCAAGGACAAGCCGAACGCCAACGCGAAGGCGCAGCTCATCGACGCCCAACTCGCCGCCCAAAAATTCTTCCGCAAGCTGTTCCTGACCGACTCCCGCGGCAAGCCCGCGCGGGAGTACATGGCGAAACGCGGCTTCACCGACCAGACGCTCGACAACTTCCGCGTCGGCTTCGCGCCGAACGCGTGGGATGCGTTCCTCACAAGCCCCGAAGCGAAACCGTTCGATCAGGTTCTGCTTCAGCAGGCGGGCCTTCTCAAGCAACGCGAACAAGGCGAAGGCTTTTACGACACGTTCCGCGACCGCGTGATGTTCCCCATCCGCGACGAGACCGGAAAGTGCATCGCGTTCGGCGGCCGCATCCTGCCGGGTTCGGACAACCCGGCGAAGTATCTCAACAGCCCGGAGACGCCCCTCTTCAGCAAGAGCCGCTGCGCGTTCGGCCTGGACCTCGCGCGGCCGAAGATCGTCGAGACGCGCACCGTCGCTGTCGTCGAGGGGTACACCGACGTGATGATGGCGCATCAGTTCGGTGTCACCAACGTCGTCAGCGTGCTCGGGACGGCGCTCACCGAGCAGCACATCGGGCTGCTGAAGCGATTCGCGGATCGCATCGTGCTGCTGTTCGACGCCGACGCCGCGGGAAGCGGCGCGGCGGATCGGTCGCTGGAGTTGTACTTGTCGCAGCCCATCGAGATCGCGGTGGCGACGCTTCCGGAAGGAAAAGACCCGGACGAAGTGCTGCTCGAACAAGGGGCCGGCGCGTTTCAGCAGATCATCGCGAGCGCCACGCCGGCGCTCGACTACGTCTGGCACCGGCTCGGCCAACAGTACATCACCAACGCCAACGACCTGACCGGCCAGCAGAAGGCGCTCGAGGAACTCACCCGCCGCCTTGCGAGTGCCCGCGCCTCGGGCGTGATCGATCCCCTTCGCTGGGCAGCATTTACGGCACGCGTGGCGAAGTTTACGGGCATCCCCGCGGAAGAGCTGCTGAAGCGCATCTCGCGCCAGAAGCCCGCGATGAAGCGTCCGAGCGCCCCTGCGCCGGACCCATCGATGTCCGAATACGCGGAGCCGCAAGTTCCGAATCGCACGCCGAACGACCAGATTCGCGCCTATCAATGGCTTATCGGCGCGGTTCTCCTCGAACCAAACCGCTGGACGGACGTACAACAGTTAGTAAGCTTGCCCGACTTCCGTTTGCCGGAATACCATCGGCTGGCGGAACGGCTTTGGGATCATTACCGCAATGAAGGTGCGATCCCATTAGCCGAGATCCTGGATCTGCTGGACGACGAGGACAAGGCGCTGGTCGCGCAGGCTGTCAGCGAAGTTGACAAGCCATCGAGCGACCTGAACCGTCTCACGAAAGACGCGATCGCCTACATCCACTCGCAACGCCAGCGCGACGAGGGACGACAACTCAAGGATGCCGACGAAGACGCCTTCTTGAAGAAGCTCGCAGAGCAGAGCAAGAAGCCCGACTTCCGACGGCATTGACCGGTTCGCTCGCGAGCACCTTTCGCCTCCCGACGAACGCGTGGCTGGACATGTCGTATATGACTCAGTTCGCTTGAGTCACTCGTTGCGCGCCCACGGATGGGTGTCGCGTTGGATAGAACCCGTCACGGGAAGACGGATCGCGAACGTCGCGCAGATCAGATCAACTCCGGATTGCTCACATCGCTCGTATGACGCGTGGGATTGTCTTGCAGGTAACGGTCGGTTGACGCGGTGCTTCGCCTGATCTGATCGGGATTCGTCCCGGCCAGCGTCGGGCGGTTGTCGTTACGGCTCGCGGCTTCTGCGAGCCGGGACTGACTGTGTCGGCTATTCCGGTGATATCGGTGATGCCGGACGTGTGGCCTGCCTACGATCCCCCTATGCAGCCCACCGGTTCGGAAGGCTGATAGAAGCTCTGGAAAATCTGCCCGGTAACGTCCGTCACCGTCTCCGGGCCGTGCTATGTTTGCTCGGTGCGCCGCCTCACCCGTAGTCGGCGCGACCATCAATCGCAAGGAACCCCCGCCACGAAGCGGGATCGGAAACATATGTCGTTGATGAAGGATGCCGTTGCCCCCTACGTCCCCCCGGTCGGCCCGAACGAGCTGCTCATCGGCTCCGGCTCCCCCGAGGAGGCCCAGCGTCGCGTGAACGTGTTGCTCGAGCTCGGCATGAGCCGCGGCTACCTTACGTACGAAGAGCTGAACACCAAGCTCCCTGACGAGGTCGTCGCGCCCGAGCTGCTCGACTCGCTCCTGATGCGCATCGACGAGATGGGCATCAAGCTGATCGACGAGAACGACGTCGCGGAATACGACAAGAAGATCGCCGCCCAGCAGCAGCAGGAGACGGCCCAGCGCGAGCGCGAGGCGAAGGCCAACGCTGCCCGCCTCGCCAAGGCGATGGCCCTCCAGACCGCCGCCGCCAAGAGCAAGCCGGTCAAGGTAAAGGGCTCCAGCCAGCCCGTCGCCACCAACAACGGCGAGGTCCCCACCGTCGGCCCCGACGGCCAGCCCCTGCCCAGCGACGGCAAGAAGCTCCCCGACTCCGACGAGGAGTTCGACCCCACGAAGGTCGAAGAAGTCGACGACGAGGAAGACCTTTCTGAGCTCGAAAAGGAACTCGCCGAGGCGGGCAACAAGCGGATCGACGATCCCGTCCGCATGTACCTCACGCAGATGGGCGAGATTCCGCTCCTCACGCGTGAACAGGAAATCTACCTCGCGAAGAAGATCGAGATCACCCGCAAGATCTACCGCTCGCGCGTGCTCGAGTCCGACTACTGCCTGAACGAAGCCGTGAAGATCCTGAAGCAGGTCGAGACGGGCGATCTCCCGTTCGACCGCACCATGAAGATCAGCACCGCCGAAGACCAGGCCGACAAGGGCACGATCGGGCAGCGCATCCCGTTCAACCTCCAGACGGTCACGACGATGCTCGAGCGCAACCGCGCCGACTGGGACGTCTACCGTGCCGCCAAGAGCAAGAAGGAGGCGAACGAGGTCCTGATTCGCCTGCGTCGGCGTCGCCGTCGTTCGTGCAAGCTGCTCGAGGAGCTCTCGCTCCGCACGAGCCGCATCACGCCGTTCTACAAGCGGCTCAGCTCCATCAGCTTCAAGATGACGGAACTCGAACGCCGCATCGAAGACCTGAAGAAGCTCAAGAACCCCGGCGAAGACCTCGAGGTGTGCCAGCAGGAACTGAGCGGCCTGGAGGACCTCGTCCTCGAAGACGCCGCCAACCTGCACGCCCGCGTCACGCAGATCCGCAAGATCTACAACAAGTACGAAGACGCCAAGCGCAAGCTGTCCGGCGGCAACCTCCGTCTCGTCGTCTCCATCGCGAAGAAGTACCGCAACCGCGGCCTGTCGTTCCTGGACATCATCCAGGAGGGCAACACGGGCCTCATGCGCGCGGTCGACAAGTACGAGTACCGCCGCGGCTTCAAGTTCAGCACGTACGCCACGTGGTGGATCCGCCAGGCGATCACCCGCGCGATCGCCGACCATGCCCGCACGATCCGCATCCCCGTGCACATGATCGAGACGATGAGCAAGCTGCGAAACATCAGCAAGATGCTCACGCAGGAGCTCGGCCGCGAGCCCACGATCGAGGAGATCGCCAAGAAGGCGAAGATGCCCGTCAGCGAGACGCGCCGCGTGCTCAAGATCAGCCGTCACCCGATCTCGCTCGACCGCCCCGTCGGCGAATCCGAAGACAGCTACTTCGGCGACTTCATCGAAGACGAACGCGCTGACAACCCCGTCGAAAGCGCCACGCAGGAGATGCTCAAGGATAAGATCGAGCAGGTCCTGAAGACGCTGACGTACCGCGAGCGCGAGATCATCAAGCTCCGCTACGGCATCGGCGACGGCTACACCTACACCCTCGAAGAGGTCGGCCGCATCTTCAAGGTGACGCGCGAACGCGTCCGCCAGGTCGAAGCCAAGGCCATCCGCAAGCTGCAACACCCCGTCCGCGCCCGCAAGCTGGAAGGCTTCCTGCCGGGCACGGCCGTGGCGCGGTGAGCGATTCAACCCGCAAAGTCTGACTGAAGCCCTGGACACGCGTCCGGGGCTTCTTTCTTTGATCCTGAACGCATCTACTCTCCGGCTCCCTGCTCCGATAATCTCGCTTTTCCGTTGCGGCACGTTCGGAGCGTTCACATACTTCGTGACAGCCGTCGGCGTAGACGTAGTCGCTTGGCGACGCGTCGACCTGGCTTCACTTCTCTCTTCCGGAGCTTGGAAAAAAGTGCGATTCCCCACATTGTCCCGTCGCGGACGTTCGCTGCGCTATGCAGGCCTTCAGTCGCTTGAGCCGCGCACGCTGCTCGCGACCACGTACGACATCGCCACGCAGTGGAGCGACTCCGCCAACCCGAACGGCACGTGGCGTTACCGCAACGGCACCTCGCTGCTGCCACACCTTGCAGACTGGGAGCCCACATCGAGCGGCACGTTCACGGGCCCTCAGCCCGCGTGGGTCCGCAAGCCTCAGCCGGAACTCGGCCACATCCCAGCGTGGTTGAAGGCCGTCGTCGCCCCGACGGGCATCTTCGACTGGAAGGTGGGCGACGTGGTCGTTCACTCCACCGACACCAACACCGGACCGAACTCGGGCGCTGCAAATGTGACCTGGACCGCGCCGTCCGACGGCACGATCAACGTCCGCGGCGCGACCTGGATCGGCCGCGACATCGGCCGTGGGAACACGTGGAGCATCCTGAAGAACGGCGTGCAACTCACGTCGGGCGTCGTACAGTCCGGCGACATCTACAACCGCACCAGCCCGATGAACTTCACCGCCGGCAGCGGCGGAGCGAAGGCGCTCGCCGCGATCAGCGTCAAGCAGTCGGACGTGATCGAGCTGCGATACGTCGCCATCAACCCCGCAGCGGGCGAACTTGCGGGCGTGAAGTTCGCCATCGACCTCGACAAGCCGCCGACGATCGCGGCGCTGACTGACTCGCCCGACCCAGTCGTGAAGGGCAGCAACATCACCCTCACCGCTACCGGCGTCGCCGATGCCGACGTGGGCGACGCCGTCACCAAGGTCGAGTTCTACCGCGACGCCAACAACAACGGCGTCCTCGACCCCACCACCGACACCAAGCTCGGCGAAGACACCAGCAGTACCGGCGGCTGGACGTACACCGGCTCGACGGCTTTCTTCCCCACCGGCAGCAATCGCTACTTCGCCCGCGCGTTCGACGGTGACTTCTATAGCGCAACTGCAACCACGACGGGCATCGTCAATGCCGCACCGTTCGCGACGCTGACTGCGGGCAAATTGACCGTCAACGGCACCGCGAACGCCGACGCGATCTCGATCTACGTGTCCGGCGTAAATCTGGTGGCGCGCCTCGGCACGCAGACGCAGAGCTTCTCCAACTCGGCCGTCACGTCGATCGTCGTCAACGCCCTGGACGGCAACGACCGCGTCGTGCTCGGCGCGACCGTTCGCGGCGCCACGATCAACGGCGGTGCCGGCGACGACCAGCTCTTCGGCGGCGCCAACGCCGACTCGATCATCGGCCAGGACGGCAACGACGTCCTCGTCGGCGGCGCGGGCAACGACAGCCTCGACGGCGGCAACGGCGACGACCTCATCATCGCCGCCGACGGCGGCCTCGACCGCATCGTCGGCGGTGCGGGCAGCGACATCGCTCAGAAGGACGCGGCTGACACGATCGTCAGCGGCGTCGAAGACATCCTCGGTTGAGTGCGGTCGGTTTCTCATCTCGAACTTCAATTGTTCAGGCAGGGTCGCACGCGCGATCCTGCCTGATGCTTCTTTCAGGCGAAGCCGTGTGGGGGAATTTCGCGGTCGCGTCGCGGTGAGTTCCCGATCGCTGCGAAGGGCCCTACGGCGTTCAAATTCGCTGAGTGGCGCAGAACGTCTTCGCCGCATCTCAACACCCGCGTGAAGTGGAGGCTCCACCATGCCACGAGGCGACAAGTCCGCGTACACCGACAAGCAGAAGCGCCAGGCCGAGCACATCGAAGACGGATACGAGCAGCGCGGCGTCCCCAAGAAGGAGGCCGAGAAACGCGCCTGGGCCACCGTGAACAAATCGAGCGGCGGCGGGAAGAAGTCCGGCTCCGGGCGCGGTAAGCCGACCAACAGCGAACCTGCCAAGCGTGGCGGCGCGATCGGCGGACCCCGCGGCGGCAAGGCAGCAGCCGCCCGACCCGCATCGGCCCGATCAGCCTCGGCCAAGAAGGCGGCCCAGACGCGCAAACGCAACGCATCTCGCTGAGTCCACACCGTGACTTCGCACGGGCATGCACTCGGCTATCATCGCCGGCGTCATGCCCGTCTGGCTACTCAACTCGTTCGCCGTCGCTTCGATCACGCTGAGCGTTCTCGCCTCGCTCGGATTGCTCACGATCTTCGTCGCGCAGTTCGGCCTGCGAGGCGTTCGCGATCGAGTCGGGCCGTTCGTTGTCGTCGCGATCGTCGCACTCGCTTGTCTTTGCTTCATCACGGCAAGCGTTGCATTGTTCGCTACCGGATCGCCGATTGCATCGACGCTGACAGGGCTCGTGCCGGTCGCCCTGCTCCTAGTGGGATTCCTGCTGCTCGGCGCGATCTGACAGCCAACCGCTCCGCGCGACTTTCTGATGATCCGCACGCCTTTCATGCGTACAATCTCCCGCAATGGCTCGATCCCACCCTTCGATCGTTTACGCACCGGGTGAAGTCCCCTCCCTGCCCGATTCGACGATGCTCGTCGCGCTCACCGGCTGGATGGACGGCGGACTCGTCTCCACCGGCACCGTTCGCCAACTCATGGACGGCAAGGACCTCGTCGACATCGCCAAGGTGTCGTCGGGCGGGTTCTACATCGACAACTTCCCGGGCAGCATGGAAATCCAGGCCGTCTTCCGCCCCGAGGTGAAGTACGAGGGCGGGCTCATCAAGTCGTTCACGATGGAGCAGAACGTCGTCAGCGCGGATCCGAAGAGCAACCTCGTCTTCTTCGTCGGCCGCGAGCCGAACATCAACTGGGTCTCGTTCGCCGAAGCGCTGTTCGAGATCGCCGAGAAGTGCGGCGTGAAGCGGATGATCTTCATTGGCAGCTTCGGCGGCTCGGTCCCGCACACGCGCGAGCCGCGGATGTACGGCTCGGTGAGCGCGAAATCGCTCCTGCCCCAACTGAAGCGGTTCGGCCTGAAGCCGACGGAGTACGAAGGCTCCGCCAGCTTCGCCACGTACCTGCTCTACCTCGCCCCGAAGCGCGGCTTCGAAATGCTCAGCATCGCAGTTGAGATCCCCGGCTACCTGCAGGGCCCGAACCCGCTCAGCATCGAGGCCGTCACGCGACGCCTCGCCGGCCTGCTCGACATCGAGGTCGACCTCACCCCGCTCCGCAAGGCCGCGACCGATTGGGAGCTGGAGGTCAGCGAAGCCGTCGAAAAAGACGAAGACCTCGCCGGCCGGGTGAAGAAGCTCGAAGAGGAATACGACGACGAACTCGTGCAGGAACAGCAGCAAGGGTGATCGCCCCTTCGCCGTGCCAGGCCGCTACGCCGATCGCGTGTGACCGGCACGGGCAACACGCGAGAAGTGTCGCATTCTGTCGCATTCGTCGAAATCTCAACTGATTTTCGAGGGATCGATGGAACATCCGTGGAACATTTTGGAACATTCCGGGTACACCGCGGAGCATTCGCGTGCTGCCCGTCGCACACAATGCGTCGTGCGGGCGCGCTGCGCGTCGGCCGTCGTGTGACTTCCCTCGTTGACTTGCCAAAGAGCGGCTCGAGCGCGATGTGATCGCACTCGAACGCTTCATCATGCGCACGTGGTCAACGGAATTGGAAGCGCATCCGCGCCGAGCGAGTCGGCCCAAATGCCGATCTCGCCAAGGCTTCGGCCGTCGATGAAAAGATTCCAGGATTTCGCTCTTTCTCCGAAGCGTCACGTTGTTCGCAACGGCGCGGTTCGGAGGGCGTCGCTCCCGCGACGCCGGGACGCCGCGACGTCAGTCCGCTGACGATCTCGGCTCCGCCGACGTCGCCGGCGTCACGAAGCATCCGGCTGACTCGCGAAGAATCGGTCGCTTTCCGAGTGGTCAGCAAGGCTTTTTGCTTCGCTCAGAGCGACATGACGACTTTTTCAGCGTCAGGCAAGATACCGCTTTGGTCTGCTCCCTCCGGCGCGGCGGCGGGGATTATGGGTCCGAATTGTCTTTGCGTTCCGAATGGTACGCACGTGGCGGACGGGATAAACCCACCTGCCCTGTCGCGGGCAGTGGCGCTGTCGGAGGTGGGCGAGGAACATCGCGAATCGTACTTCTCCGCATCGCGAGCCGCGCACGCCAGAACGTGTCCGACGCGTGGCCGCAAGGAGACTCGCCATGTTTCGCGCCCTCCATTCTGCTCGTCCGCTCGTGTTGGCCGCAGCTGCGTTCGCACTGATGTCGCTCCCCACCCCGCAGGCGCGTGCCGATGATCCGGTGCTCGTCGTCGAAGAAGAGACGCCCGTGAACGCCGACCCGTTCGACGGAACGTGGAAGCTGAGCGCCACGCCCGACGACGACTCGCTCCAGCTCGGCGCGAAGGCGTTCGACGACGAAGTGCAGTTCCACAACGCGCTCTTCACCACCAGCAGCTTCGCGATGATGGGCTTCCCGATGGTGGACTACGCCGTCGCCGGCACGCGGTCGCGGACGCTGTCGACGACGACCACCAGCGCCGACTGGGGCACGCTCGTGCTCGAAGGATCGGTCGACGTCGACGGTATCCTACGCGCCACGCTGACGTGGACGCGGCCGGACGGGCACACGTATCGGTATTCGGTGCGGGGGGAGAAGACGTAAGTTGTCCCTTGTCCTTGGTCCCTTGTCATTAGTCATTAGTCACACGGAGGAACCACCGAGAACAAATGACGAGTGACCAAGGACAAAGGACCCGCCCTCACATCTTCTCCGGCGCGTCGATGCCGAGCAGCTCCAGCCCCTGCTTCAGCACGCGCGCGGTGAGGTCGCACAGCGCGAGTCGGCTCGATCGCGTCGGCTCGGGCGTGTCGAGGACCTGGCACGCCTCGTAGAAGCTGCTGAACTTGCCCGCAAGGTCGAAGAGGTATGTGCACAGGTAGTGCGGCTTCAGATCGCGCGCAACGCCTTCGACCGTTTCGCCGAACCGCAGCAGTTGCTTCGCGAGCGCCTGTTCCGTCGGTTCGTTCAGCTCTGTGACGGCGAATACGCCGCGCGCTGCGCCCGCCTTGCGGAAGATGCCGCAGATGCGGGTGTGGGCCATCTGCAGGTACGGCGCGGTGTTGCCGGCCATGCTGAGCATGGCGTCCCAGTCGAACTTGTAGTCGGTGAGCCGGTCGCGAACGAGGTCGTAGTACTTCACCGCACCGATGCCGACGACGCGTGCCACGGCGTCGCGTTCGGCATCGCCGAGCGCCTGGCTCTTCACGGCATCGACGTCTTTCGCCCGATCGATCGCTTCGAGGAGCACGTCGCGGAGCTTTACGCTGTCGCCGCTCTTGGTCTTGATGGCCTGCCCGTCCTCGCCGAGGATCGCGCCGAACATGACGTGCTCGTACGCAACGCCGTTCAACCAACCCGCGCGTCGAGCGCCGTCCGTGAACTGCATGAAATGCTCTCGCTGCCGCATGTCCGTGCCGACGATGACGCGCGTCGCGCCGAGGTCGCGCGTGCGGAACCGGACAGCCGCCAGGTCGGTTGTGCCGTAGCCGAAGCCTCCGTCGCGCTTGCGAATGATGAGCGGCGCGCTGAAGCCCTTCACCCACACCACGATCGCCCCGTCGCTCTCCTCGGCCACGCCGAGTTTCACGAGTTCGTCAACCGTTTCGGCGAGCTTGGGGTTGTAGAAGCTCTCGCCGCGCTCGTCGGCCCGCGTCACCTTGATGCCGAGCAGCGCGAACATCTCGTCCATGTGCTTGCGCGACAACTCGAGGATCTGCTGCCACCGCGCGATCTCCTCCGGTGCGCCGGCCTGCAAGCGCACCACCGCCTGCCGGCTCTCGGCCTTGAATTCTTCGTCTTCGTCGAAGCGGATCTTCGCCGCCTTGTAGCACTGTTCGATGTCGCTGATGGGAGCATCGCCGCTCTTGGCGTTCTCCTTCATGTACGTGAGCAGCATGCCGAAGGCCGTGCCCCAGTCGCCGAGGTGGTTCTGGCGGATGATGTTGTGCCCGAGGAACTCGAGCGCGCGGGAAAGCGAGTCGCCGATCGTGCTCGGTCGGAGGTGGCCGATGTGCATTTCCTTGGCGGCGTTGATGCTCGGGTAGTCGACGACGACGGTATCGCGCTTCGCCGCGACGGGCACGCCGAGCCGCGCGTCGGCCAGCATTGTCGCGCACTGGCCCGCGAGCCAGGCCGGCGCGAGCTTCACGTTGATGAAGCCCGGGCCTGCGATGCTCACCTCGCTGGCGATGTCGCCCGGCTTCAGCTTCGACTTGATCTGCTCGGCGACGGCGCGCGGGTTCGTCTTCGCGCCGGTGGATTCCCCGACGCGCTTCGCGAGTGCCATCGCGCAGTTCGACTGGTAATCGCCGAACTGCGGGTTGGCCGACGGCGCGATTGCCGGGTCGGCGTCGTCGAAGCCGAACGCCTCTCGGATGGCGGCGCGGAAGATCTCGTCGAGTTGCTGCCAGATCGGTTTCATCGGACCGGGCATCATACCGAATGCGTTGCCGCGCAGTAGTGTCGGCAGGGCGCGATGGCATTCGCGCCGAATGAGGCTAACCTTCGTTGCAACGTCGATGATCCGCTAGCCCGCGTCGTCGACTCTCGCGCCGTCATGATTTCGCTCATCTGCTCCAACTGCTCGCACACGATCAGCGTCGACGAAGGCTTTGCCGGCGGCGTGTGTCGGTGCGTGCACTGCGGTGCGATCCAGACCGTGCCGGACCTCGACGCGGCCAAGTCGGGCAAGCCGGCGTTTGGGGGCAAGACGCTCTACCAGAAGCCGTCGGAAGCGCCGACGGGCGACCTCGGCAAACTCTCGCGTGCTGCCACCGTGCCGACGCGAACGGCGACCGCGAAGCCGAAATCGCCATCGATGACGCCGATCGTGATCGGCGCAATCGCGGCGGCAGCCGTCGGTGCGGTCGCGGTGGCCGCATTCGTCCTACGCGGCCATTCTTCTCCTGCGCAGCCGAGTCAGTCGACTGAGAATGCGCCGACTGGAACAACGCCGTCCGGAGATCGAGCGCCGACGCCGCAACCCACAACGCCGAATCGGCCTGGCTTTGGCGCGATCGACTTGAGCGGCCCGACCGTCGTCTACCTGCTCGACCGCGGCGACGCAACGGCGGAGTTCCTGCCGGAGTTGATCCGCGCGGCGGCCGGCTCGGCCCGATCGCTCGGTCCGGCGACGCGGTTCCAGGTCGTCTTCTGGACGAGCGACGACGAGTCGCCCGCCTTCCCCGCTGCCGGCCCGACGGCGGCGACTGCGGCCAACGTAGCGTCAGTGCTGCAACAGATGAAGGCGCAGGTCGGGACATCGCGGGCGACCAACGTGATGCCGGCGCTCGACGTCGCGCTCGGCCAATCGCCGGCGGAGATCGTGCTCGCCACGGGCAAAGGCGCGTCGATCGACGACGAACTGGCCGGCGAAGTGCTCGCCCGCATTCGCGCGCGCGAGGCGACTGGATCGCGGCGCGTGAAAGTTCACGTCGTCGACCTCCAGCGAAACACGGCCGACGAACAGCCCTCGCCCGCCTTGCAGCGGATCGCGAGCGCGACGTCGGGCGTTTACGTGCAGATGGACGATGCCAAGCTCGATGAGATCGGCGGACGATGATCCGAAGTGAATTGCACCGCCGCCCGCTTCATCGACGACCGGCCGGTACTGTCGTCGGCTTCGTCGTCGGTTGAGTGGTGGCCACGTTCGCGTCGTTCGCGAAGAGCACCGCCCGCGTCATCACATCGGCGGCAGATTCCGGCGTGTAGCCGATCACGCCATCCACCGGCGTGCCGACCATGCCGGCGATCAGGTCTTCGGCGCTGTAGATGACCGCGATTCGGCCGTTCAACGTGGCGGCGCGCAACTGCGGACGCGTCAGGCTCCCGGTGATCTTGCCCTGCGCGAACGTTCGATAGCGAATCTGCGGGGCGGGCAGACCACCTACGGTGAACAGCGGGTGGCTTTCGGGAAGAACGCGTTCGAGTTCCTGCGCGGATTTTTCAGGCAGGATTTGCCGCAGCTCCGACTCGACGCCCAGCTTGAAGTCGCCGCTACCGCCGGCGGCGTCGACGAGCAGCGTGCCGCCCTTCTCGATGAAGTCTTTCAATTGCTTCCGCTGTGCCGGGTCGAGGCTGAGCTTGTCCGTGCCGGTGAGGTGAGCGACCTTGTACGCGGAGAGATCGCCCTTGCCGAGTTCGACTTCGTCGACCTTCAGATCGATCTTGCGCTGATTGCGGAAGAGCGCGCTCAGGCGACGCCACGCGCCGGGCTCCGGGTCCCAGTTGAACTTGTGCTTGAGCCGGGCCACCTTGATCGTGCGCGTGGTCGCGATCTTCGGATCCGGCTCGACGTAATACGTGCGTCCCTTGAATTGAAAATTCGTCTTGTCGATGGCGTACTGATAGATGTTCGCCATCACCTCGAACTGTTCCGCCTTGTTGGCGTCGCGCAGCTGCCATGCCCGGCCGATGTCTTCTTCGAACAGGACGGCGAGCACGCGGACGCCATTGCTGAGGATCGACATCGGCGGCGTCCGCTTGCCCTTAAAGCTGAAGATCTGCCCCGCGAGGATCGGGTGATTCTGCGGGATTCGTTTCAGCTCGTATTGCGGGAAGAGCCCGGTCTTGTCGTTGGTGAGCAGGTCGCGGACGCTCTTGGTGAACTTGAGGTCCTTGCAGTCGGGGTTGAAGACGAGCATGCCGCCCGACTCGACGTAGGCCTTGATCTTCGCGCGGTCCGACTCGGTGAGGTACAGCGGCAGGCCGCCCGAGATGTACAGGATCGGCGCGTCGTGCAGGTCGCGAACCGATCCGACGGAGGCATCGATGATCTGCCAGTTCAGCCAGCGTTCGGTCTGCTTGCCGACGTAGCGAGCGGCGTTGGCGACGTCGCGCGGACGTTGGTTCCAATAGCCTTCGAGCGTCTTCGGCTCCTGCGATTTGACATCGGGCGTCGGGCGCTGCGGCCCGGAACCGCTGCGCGGCGCTTGCACGGGGGACGCCGCGACGTTGTAGCGCAGCTTGTTCATCATCACGGGCTCGCGGCCGCGCGAGAGGAAGAGCAGCGCGAACGACGTGTCGACCTCGCCGCCCCAACCACCGTTGCCGGCCTGTCGCCTGACGAGGTAGTCGGCGCCGACGTCGAACCAGTCGACGTTCTTCAGGTATTTCAGCCCCGACGCGACGCCCACGCGTTCCATGCCGTACAACGTGTAGTAGCGCCACCTCATCTCGCCGTCGCCGACGATTTTCGGGAAACCTTCCTGAAGGAACGCGATGCCCTTCTCAATCGCAGGGTTCGTCACGTTCCCTTTGCACGCTATGCCCTCGTTGGAGTGGAGGTAGTCCTGGGTGATGAACAGCGAGGCCGTGCCTGCGGTTGTGATGGACTCGGTGTACGGGTGGTCAGCGATGGGCTCGCCGTAGTACGCCCAGCCGCCGGACTTCGGGTCCTGCATGCGAAGCCACGCGTCCTCCGTGAGCTGCCAGTAGTTGCTCGACTCCAACGCCTCTTTGATCCGGCTGTTCTCAAGCTGGGCGATCGCCCACATCCCCAGCACACCATACTGGCTGACGGACAGATCGATGCGGGGCCCGCCGATGACGTAGTCGTACGTGCCAGCAGCCCGGTTCCCTTGGCCGCGTCGGATGCCGGCCATGAACAGCTTGAAATCACGTTCAGCCGCGGCGGTGTTGGCATCGTTCTTCGGCAGGAACTGGTACATCTGCGCGCGCATACCCAGGGCGTAGAAACCGATGATGTCAGCGTCGCGGAGGAAGTCGACGGCGGGCTTCAGACGGGCATCGTTCGGGTTCTCGCCCGACGCCAGCAAGGCGTAAGTGACCAGCGCGGTTCGACCGCCCCACTGGCCGTCGTTCTCGCCGTGGGGCGTGGCATTCGCGGGGCGAGCGGGCACGTTCTCCCAATTGCCGTTCCGTTGCTGGGCGTAGAGGTACTCCACGCCCCGCCTGATCGCCGCATCGACCTGGTCGGCCGTTGCTGCGCGGGAAGTCGATGCGTTGGAAGCGAGCATCGCGCCGAGCGCGACGACGCACGCCGCGAGGGTCCGTCGCGATGACCATCCACCCGAAGCCCTGCTCACGCGTCGCACCGCCGACATCGACATCGATTCACTCCTGCAAGACCAACTTCCGCCACGCGCGGCGCAACGCGCTGCTCCTCGCGCTGCACGTCGCGCTCCGCACCGATCGCGCTTACCGGCTTGGCCAGAGCACCATCAGGCGCGGCTGCGTGAGCTCGTACACCAGCTTCGGATCGAGCTTCACCGTCGCGCCGGCGAACGATGCCTCGACGCCCGGCACGCTCGCCTTGGCGTTGCCGCCGAGCGCGTCCCAGATCGTCTTCTCTCGCTCGATGCGGACCGGCATCGGGTTGCTGAGCCCGGCGCTCTTGGCAGCCAGTGCGACCGCGTCTTCGACGTAACCCAGTTGATCGACCAAGCCGAGGTCCAGCGCCTGCTGTCCGGTGAAAATCTTCCCGGTGGCGACGCTGTCGACGCTCCCCTTCAGCCGGCTGCCGCGACCCTTCACGACGACCGATTTGAAGTGCCCGAGCGAGTCGTTCACGAGCGACTTGAAGTACTTCTCTTCGTCCTCGCTCATCGGCTTCCACATCGAGCCGGACACCTTGTACGTGCCTCCGTCGGCGACGATCGTGCGGTCCTTGTAGCCGATCTTGTCGGCGAGGCCGGTCAGGTCCATCAGGCCGAAGTACACGCCGATGCTGCCGGTGAGCGTCGTCCGCTGAGCGACGATCGAGTCGGCCGCGCACGACATGTAGTAGCCGCCCGATGCCGCGAGGCTGTTCATGCTGACGACGACCGGGATGCCGCGGTTCTGCTTCAGTTGCAGGATGCGGTGATAGAGCTCATCGGAAGGCGTCACCGCGCCGCCGGGCGAGTCGACCTCGATGACCAGCGCCTTGACGTTCTTGTCGTCCTCGACCTTGTCGAGCAGGTCGATGAACTTCGCGGCGCTGTCGGACATGATGACGCCCTCAAATTTCACGACGGCGACCTTCTGCGAGGAATCGCCGCCCGACTTGAGGGACTTCGTCGTCGTGCCGAGCGCGGCCTGGCTGCCCATGCCGCTGATGGCGCTGCTGAAGATGAAGAAGACGTTCAGCAGGATCGAGATCACGAAGATCACGACGGCCAGCGTGAGGAAGATCGCCTTGATGAATCCCCAACCGCCACCCGAACGCGGAGGAGGCGGCATCATCGGGAACGGCGGGAACATGCCGGGCGGCGGCATTGCGCCGGGCGGTGGCATCGCACCCGGCGGGGGTGGATACGGGGCGCCCGGACGCGGTGCGCCGGACATCGACATGGATTGCGGCGCGCGATGCGGTGTCGGATCGAGCGGGCCCTGGCCGGCGGGAGGTTGCGGGGTGTCAGACATGGCTTTCGAAGACCTCAGGTCGGTATGGACGGTCAGACTTTCGCGCCAAGTGTAACGCCGCGCAGCCCGCGACGTGAGACTACTTCACCTCGCCAGACACGCCGATACGCAGGACGCGGACAACTCGAACGATTTTGCGATGCGGTTTCAATACTCGATTCGCGCACGCGACGACGCGCATGACGGCCGCACCGACAACGACGACGCAGGTTTACTTCGCCTCGTGCCGAACGGTGATCACGCCCACCGTTCCGCCGCGGGCGTTGAAGTCCGCCATTACCGTCATGCGCCGCGGCTGCAGGGCGCTCACGAGGTCGTCCAGAATTGTGTTGGCGACGCCCTCGTAAAAGATGCCCTTGTTGCGGAACGCGAGGTAGTAGAGCTTCAGGCTCTTCATCTCGACGCAACGTTCGCCGGGCGTGTAGACGACGGTGATCGTGGCGAAGTCCGGCTGCCCGGTTACCGGGCACATGCTGGTGAACTCGGGGAACACGAACTTGATCTCGTAGTCCCGCCCGGGCCGCGGGTTGGGGAACGTGTCGAGGATCGTCGCGGGGCGTTCGATCTGTTCGGGCGTGAGGATCGACTTCGCGCCCAGGTGCTTGGGATTCAGGTCTGCAGACATCGTCGAAAATGGTAGGCGAGGAGGGCCGATTTGCCCACTGCCGCGGTACGATCTACACCGCCGTGTCGTCACCCCTGACATTCACGCGTGCGTTCGCCTCGCGATGCCTGGCCGACGTGCTCGACGTCGTCTTTCCGGGCGAGTGCCCGGGCTGCGGCGTCGTCACCGCGCGAGCTGCGCCGTTCTGCGTGGCGTGCGAAGCGGAGATGGCAACGATGATCGTCCACGCCGCGTGCCCGCGATGTGCGCTGCCGTTGCCAGACGAAGTCACACCCTGCGGCCGATGCAACGGCAAGGGGCTGCGGCCGTTCACGGGCATCGTGCGTCTCGGCAGCTTCGAGGGACCGCTCAGGCAATCGATCCACGCCGCGAAGTTCCGCCGCCGCTGGAAGTTGGCCGACCAACTCTCGACCCGGCTCGTCAACACGGAACGCTTCAAGCGACTTCGGGGTGAGATCGACGTCGTCGTGCCCGTCCCACTGCACCCGCTTCGACGCCTCTCGCGCGGCTACAACCAGGCCGAGTTGATCGCCTCGCGCTGCGCAAAGATGCTCGGCGCGAAGCTGAGCCGGGCCGTCGCCAAGACGAAGCACACGCCGGCCCAGTCAGCCCTGCCGTCCCGCGCACAGCGTGCGAAGAACGTGAGCAACTGCTTCGAACTGTACAAGCCCGCGGATGTAGAGGGCAGGTGTGTGCTGATCGTCGACGACGTGCTGACGAGCGGCGCCACGCTCCGCGCGGTTGCCCGCGTGGTGCTGGAGGGCAAACCCGACGCCGTCTACGGCGCGGTCCTGGCAAGCGTGAATCCGAGGCGCACAAGCCACGCCCCCTCCCGCATCTGACGCGACACCGCGCGGCTGCCCTGGCTCCGCTGGGTTAGTCCTTCAACCCTCAACCCCCGCATTTCCAACGCATTCCCGCGACTTCCCGTCGCACATTCAGACCCGATTTGCGTCTGGTTCGCCTTCCCCCTATGTTCGCTTGTCCGACCTCAGCGTGAGGCGCGGACACTTTTTTGCGATGTGTCCTGCAGCCCGCTGATCGCCCGTGTCGAAGGCCCTCATCGTCATCCCCGCCCGGCTCGCGAGCACTCGCTTTCCGGAGAAGATCATCGCCTCCCGCACGGGCAGGCCGCTGGTGCAGCACGTCGTCGATCAGGTGCGGAAATGTCGCCTCGCCTCCGATGTGATCGTCGCGGCAGACGACGCGAAGATCGTGGACGCGTTGCGTCCGTTCAACACGCCGTGCGTGCTGACGCGCGTCGATCATCCCAGCGGCACCGACCGCATCGCCGAAGTCGCCCGGAGTCGTCCGGGCGATTCGCTTATCGTCAACGTGCAGGGCGACGAGCCCGAGATCGAGCCTGAAGTGGTGGATCGCCTCATCCAGCGGATGCTGGACAACCCGCAAGAAGCGATGGGCACCGCCGCCACCGAGTTTCCCGCCGGGGCGGATTCGAACAATCCGAACCTTGTAAAGGTGGTCCTCGCCCGGGATGGGAAGGCGCTATACTTCTCGCGGAGTCCGATCCCGTTCCGCCGGGAACCGATCGACGCGAATCCGCCGCCCTACCTTCTTCATCTGGGGTTGTACGCGTACCGACGCGATTTTTTGTTGCAGTACGCGGCGTGGGAGCCCACGCCGCTGGAACGCACGGAGAAGCTCGAGCAACTCCGCGCGTTGGAGCGCGGCGCATCGATCGGCGTGGTCGTGGTCCGACGGGCCACCCACGGGGTCGATACGCCGGAACAATACGAAGCCTTCGTTCGTCGATTCCAAGCCAACGCCACCGCCGCCCACTGACTTCACCGCCATGCCCACGTCCAACGAAGACATCCTCGCTCAAGTCGGCCAGACCCGCGACGAGACCGAGTTCTACACGCCAATGCCGCCGGGGTATCGCAAGAACCGCACGAAGTACGTCGTCGTGGTCGGCACCGTCATCAGCGGCCTGGGCAAGGGCATCTTCGCCTCGTCGCTCGCCAAGCTGATGAAGGACAAGGGCCTCAAGGTCGCGCCGATCAAGATGGAGGGTTACCTCAACATCGACTCCGGCACGCTCAACCCCTACCGCCACGGCGAGGTGTTCGTCCTCGACGACGGCACCGAGACCGACATGGACCTCGGCACCTACGAGCGCATGCTCGACCAGGAGCTCGGCCATCACAACTTCACCACGAATGGGCGAATCCTCAGCAGCGTGTTGAAGAAGGAACGCGAGGGCGGCTACCTCGGCCGCGACGTGCAGGTCATCCCGCACGTGGTGGGCGAGGTGAAACTGAAGCTGCGCGAACTGGCCGTCAAGAGCGACGCCGACGTCGTCTTCATCGAGATCGGCGGCACCGTCGGCGACTACGAAAACATGTTCTACCTCGAGGCGTGCCGACAGCTCGCCTACGAGGAGGGCGAGAACTCCGTCTGCTTCGTCGCGCTCACGTACATCGTCGAGCCGAACGTCCTCGGCGAGCAGAAGAGCAAGGCCGCCCAGCTCGGCATCAAGCGTCTGATGGAGGTCGGCATCCAGCCGCACATCGTCGCGTGTCGTGCCGCGTCGCCCGTCAACGAGAAGGTGCGGCAGAAGATCAGCATGTACACCAACGTGTCGATGAAGCGCGTCTTCTCGATGCACGACCTCGAATCGATCTACCTCGTCCCGGAGGCGCTGCGCGAGACGGGCATCGATCGCGAAGTGCTGACGCTGCTCGACATCCACGACCGCGTCGATCAGCGCAACGAGGATGCGCAGCGCAACAAGTGGCTCAACTTCGTCCGCAAGATCGGCACGTCGTCCAACCGCAAGGTGAACATCGCCGTCACCGGCAAGTACACGAGCCTGCGCGACGCGTACGCGAGCATCATCAAGGCGTGCGAGCACGTCGGCGTGAACCTCGGCGTCGACGTCAACCTCGTGTGGATGGACACGCAGAACATCGACGCGTCGAACGTCGCTTCGCGACTCCGCGACATCCACGGCATCATCGTCCCCGGCGGGTTCGGCGTGCGCGGCACCGAAGGCAAGATCGAGTGCATTCGCCACGCCCGCGAAACGAAGATGCCCTACTTCGGCATCTGCCTCGGCTTCCAGATGGCCGTCATCGAGTACGCGCGGAACGTATGCGGGATGGCCGGCGCGAACTCGACCGAGTTCGACACGAAGTGCGAGCACCCCGTCATCGACATCCTGCCCGAACAGAAGATGATCGAAGGTTTAGGTGGCAACATGCGGCTCGGCGGGAAGGACATCGACATCAAGCCGGGCAGCTTTGCGTGGGAACTCTTCGACAAGAAGGACCGCACGCGCCTCCGCTTCCGACATCGCTACGAAGTCGACCCGAAGTACATCAAGGCGCTTGAAGAGAAGGGCATGATCTTCAGCGGTAAGCACCCCACGCAGCCGATCATGCAGATCCTGGAATTGCCACGCGAAGTGCACCCGTTCTTCGTCGGCACGCAGGCGCACCCCGAGATGAGCAGCCGGCCGCTGCGCCCGCAACCGTTCTTCATGGGGCTGGTGAAGGCGGCGATCGAGTTCGCAAACCCGACGCCGCAGGTGCAGGTTCCGGCGGCGAAGAAGCCGACGGCGGTTTCGGTGTGATCAGACAACGTCGCCCTCAACAAGACCTGAGCGTGCGCATCGCACACCCTCTCCCGGTACGCCGGGAGAGGGCAGGGAGAGGGTCTTCGCGATTGTCGAGCGTTGCTTTCGATCCGGACGAGCCGTCACCCTAACGCACTCTCGGCAAAAAGGGAGAGGGGACCAGAAACAAGGGACCGGCCACGCCGCCCCTACCGGCCCGCCATCGCCGCCAGGTCCGCGAAGAACTCCGGATACGTCTTGTTCACGCACTGCGCATCCCGAATCACCACCCCCGCCGCCCGCGTGCCGGCGAGGGCGAAGCTCATCGCCATGCGGTGGTCGTCGTAGGTGTCGATCGACACCGGCGTGATCGCCTTCGGCGGTTCGATCGTCATCGCGTCGTCCCCTTCGACGGTGACGCGCGCGCCGAGCTTCGTCAGCTCATTCTTCAATGCGGCGATTCGGTCGGTCTCCTTCACGCGCAGCGTGTGCAGGCCGCGCATCGTGGTCTCGCCTTCAGCGAAGAGAGCGACGACGCCGAGCGTCTGCGCGAGGTCGGGCATCGTGCTGAGGTCGACGTCGATGCCGTGCAGGTCACCCGTACCCTCAACGACAAGTGAGTCGCGGTTCATCTGCGCATTCGCGCCCATGCGCTTCAGCACGTCGACGAACTTCACGTCGCCCTGCAGGCTATGATCACCGAGGCCCTTCAACTCGATCCGGCTCCCCTTGTGCAGCGCAGCCAGCGCGAGGAAGTAGCTCGCGTTGCTCGCGTCCGGCTCGATCGCGTAGTCGGTCGCGCGGTACGCGCCGCGCTCGACGATGAGCCTTCGCGGCTCGCCCGTCGACGGATCGCGCTCAAGTTCAGGCGTATGGCCGAACACGTCCATCAGGCGGAGCGTCATCTCTACGTAAGGCCAGCTCGTCTGCCCCGGCGCGAGATCGATTCGGACCTCGTGCCGTGCGTACGGCGCGACCATCGTGACGGCCGACAGGAACTGACTCGACGACTCGGCCCCGAACCGCACGAACCCGCCCGGCAGCTGATCGGCGAGCACGCGCACAGGCGGGAAGCCAGCGGCGCCGAGGTGCTCGATCCGCGCTCCAAGATTCTTCAGCATCGCCACGAGCGGCCCGATCGGCCGCTGTCGCATCCGCTCGACGCCGTCGAGCGTGTACGTGCCGCGACCGAGGGTGCAGAGCGCCGTGAGGAACCGCACAGTCGTGCCGGAGTTGCCGACGAAGCATTCGGCGCTCGCCGCGGGAATCGCTCCGGATTGCCCGTCGATCGTCACCACGCGACCCGGCTCATCGATCGTGAGCGCGAAGCCCAGCTTGCCCAGAGAGTCGAGCATGACGCGCGTGTCGTCGGCGAAGAGCACGTTTCGCAGCGTCGAGCGGCCGTTCGACAGCGCGGCAAGCACGAGTGCACGATTCGAAAGCGACTTGCTGCCCGGCGGGGCGAAGACGCGATTGAACGAGCTCGTCAACGGTTGAACGGATACGTCAGGCATGAATGTCGTTTAGCCGCGGGGCATGCCCCGCGCGTGTACGGCGGAATCGCGCGATCGCTCAATGAATGAACCGAATCTCACCCGCGTTCGGCACGATCGGCGGGAAGCCGCTCGCGGGGCGATAGCCGGCGGGCCAATAGACGAAGAACGCCTTGCCCAGCAGGAATCGCTCCGGCACCCGGCCCGGCTCGACGAGCAGGTCTTCGCTCTTTCGCAGATCGACCTTCGTCGTCCAATATCGCGCATCAGAGCTGAGCAGCGAGTTGTCGCCGAGGACGAAGAACTCGTCCTTGCCCAGCCGCTGCGGCCCGTTCGGCCAGCCGTGGGCGGCACCGTTCAACAGTCGCGATGCGACCGGCGCGGGCGAGCCCCACACCAGTTCCTTGCCGACGGCATCGCGCCGCGTGTAGTAGACGTCTCGCCAGAGGCTCACGTGTGCGATCGCGGCGCGCTGGCCCGCCGCCTCAATCCGAACGTTCGGCCGAAGCGAATCGAGGTCGACCGTCCGCGAGGCGAACTCGCGCAGCAGCGCCGCGACGTCCGGCGAGAACTGGGCCGGCGTGGTCGTGACGACTTCCTTGCCATCGATTCGCACATACACCCGGTAGTCGGCGCTCACGAACTCGATCAGCGAGCCGGCCCCGGCGCCGATGCCTGTCTTCGCCGCCTTCGCGAGGCTGACGCGCGTTCCGTCGGCGCTCACTTTGAACAGCTCGACGCCTTGGGGCGTGATCTCGGCGATGAACTCGGTGCCGCGCTTCGTCGTTTTCAGGCGAAACGGGCCGTCGCCTTCCTGGCGCTGGTACGTGAGCGCGAGCATCACGTCCGAGACGGGATTGAGCGTGCCCGACCGCACGTAGGTGTCGTTCGGCCACGTAATGCGGCTGCCGTCGTCGTCGGGGAGGTTGACGGACGCGGTCACGTCGTATCCAAGCCAGTCCGTGAGCGGGCGCTTCGCCGACATCGTGTTGACGAAGTCGTAACGCAGCTCGCCCGGCGCGGAACGCGCGTCCACGGTGAACGCCTTGCCCGTGGTGTCCCACTGAGAGGCGGCGTTGTTCACCCACGGCATCGTCCACGCCTGCCGATCGGCCGCGGGAACGCTGGTGAAGTCGTACTGGCGTGGCAGGCCGCGCGGGCGGTGGTCGTCATCGTACACGATGCGCCACATCGCGCTCTGCGCAGACCAGGGTTTCGTCTGCACTTCGAAGTCGGCCGGATCAAGCTGCTCGACCGGCTTCGGCGATCTTGATACGTACACGTCGCCGTCCAGGACCATGATCGTCTCGCCGGGCTTGCCGACGAGTCGCTTGATGTAGTTCTGCTGGTACTGATCGCCCTGCAGGACGACGGGATCGTCATCGGTCGGCGAGCGGAAGACGACGACGTCCCATCGCGAGGGCTCGCTGAAGAGGTACGCAAATCGTTGGACGAGGATGCGGTCGCCATAACTGATGAACGGCTCAGTGCCCGTCGCAAGCGGATCGGTGACGGGCTTCTCCTTCGTACTTGGCTGGAAGAGGTAGGCGCAATTCGGGCAGCGAATCGAGTACTGCTGTCCCGTCGCACGCTCGGCCGGCGAGGCGTTGCCGATGTTGGCGGGGTAATCGCCTGTGAACTTCCAGCCGCAGTCGGGGCAGCGGAAATCCATGTGCGCGCCAAGCAGCGTCGGCGCCATCGAGCCGGTCGGGATGACAAACGCCTCGCAGACGAACCAACGAAAGATGAACGCCAGGATGAACGCGATCAGGATCTGTTCGACGACTTCCTTGGGCCCGCCCTGCTCCTTCTTGGCGGCGGGCTTTTGCTCGGGGGTAGCGGTGGATGCGTCCGTCATCGCGAGCGAGTGTACGAGCGGCGCGGGCGGGTCGAAAGGGGCGATGTGAAAGTGGAGAATTTCACGGTCTGACGCCGATACTCGCTGTATGCAGCCGGCCGGTCAGCAGGCACAACCTCTTCGTTTGGACGCGGCCCGAAAGAGTGTCCGACTGAACGTCCACGGGCTGGCCGTCGAACTGCGGTGCGCGCTCCCGGGGCTTCGGCAGGTCATCGACGACCTGCTCGGCTCGCTGGCTGCGCCGGAATGGCCGGACGGGTTCACGCCTGTCGAAGGCTCCATCGAAAACTACGACGCCGACCTCGTCGCGCGATCGCTCAGCACGTCGGCCGAGCGCGTCGCCAGCTTTGGCGACGACGCCGAGCTGTGGCGCGATCAGGAACGCTGCTGGCTTATCGATGAAGCCTGGGGCGTGTGCGAGGTCAACCTGCTCAAGCGGACGTGGCGCACCTGGCTACTGCCGATCGCGGAGGCGGACCCGTTCCGCGCGGTCGATCACGCCGTCTTCTGGCCGATGGGTCAGATCCTGTCGACGCGCGGCCTGTCGATCGTGCCGGCCGCGTCGATCGTCCACCGCGGGCGCGGCGTGCTGCTGCTGAGCCCGTTCAACCTCGAACCCGAACTGTCGATGCTCGCCCTCGCCGGGCACGGCCTGATCGCGCAGCGCTGGACTGCGCTCCGCGAAGAGGACGGCAAGCCCGTGCTGCTGTCGCTCCCGGGACGGATCGAACGATCGCCCGTCCCGCAACTGCGAAGCCGCCTGCGCATCGAGCCCGGCACAACGACTGGCCCGGAATGGATTGACCTGTCGCTGCAGGCGACGACGACCTGCCCCTACGCCTGGTGCGAGGCGGCCCTCATTGTCGAGCCCGGCCGCCGCGCGACGGCGACCAGCAAGCCGCTCACCGGCGCGAGCGCCGTCGCCGCGCTGCGCCGCGCGTGGCCCGTCACGGAGCTGACGAGCGCGCAAGCCCACGCCGCGCTCGCACGTCGCCTGGCCGCGTCGGCCACGGTGTGCCAGATCGAACTTTCGCGTGATCCGCGGGCGCTGCTTCGTCTGCTGGAATCGCTGCCGGCGACCGATCGCCGCTCGGTTGAAGCGAGCGTCAACGCAGACGCCGCCCGAACGCGCGTTGCCTGAGATCAAACTTAAAATCGCAACATGGGAGGGCGAGGCTCCTGCCGAGCCAATGCGGATGCGCGATCGAGCGCGCTCGTGACGCGCTTTGGCAGGCGGCTCTTACGAGCCGCAGGCTCGGCAGGAGCCTCGCCCTCCCGTAGTCGCCCTCGCCGAGCCTAGTTCGCTCACTTCGCCTCGATCGGCGTTACCGGCAGTTCGACCTTCTCGCTGCCGCGAATCACCGACAGAGTCACCGACTGGCCGACGCGTTCGTCGGTCATGTGGCGCAGCAGGTCATCGATCGAGCCGACGGGTGAGCCGTCGAGTTCGACGATGAGGTCACCCTCGGCGATGCCGCCGCGCGATGCGGGCGAATCGGGTTCGACGCCCAGCACCTGCACGCCGCTCGGCTTCGCGAGTTCGAAGTACCGCACCATCTGGTTCGGCAGCGGCACGTTCTGCCCGGCGATGCCGATCCAGCTTCGCTTCACCCGGCCGTACGCGATGAGCTGCGTCGCGATCCGCTTCACCGAGTCGATCGGGATCGCGAGACAGATGCCCTGCGCGGGCAGGATGACCGCCGTGTTTACGCCGATCACGCGGCCCAGCGAATCGATCAGCGGCCCGCCCGAGTTGCCAGGGTTCAGCGCGGCGTCCGTCTGGATGACGTCGTCCATGAGCCGGCCCGTGCGCGACCGCATCGATCGCCCCGTCGCACTGACGATGCCCGCGGTAACGGTTGTCGCGAAGCCGAACGGATTGCCGACCGCGATCGCGATCTGCCCCGGCCGCAGCGCGCTGCTCGACCCAAGCTCGGCCGCGGGGAACGGCTTGCGGCGGTGCGACGCGTCGATCTTGATGACGGCCACGTCGGAGTCAGGGTCTTCTCCCACGAGCATCGCGCTGCGACGCGTGCCGTCGGCGAAGGCGACGTCGATCCGGTCCGCGCCGTTCACGACGTGGCTGTTCGTGATCGCGAGCCCGTCAGCCGTCAGCACGAACCCGCTCCCGCCGCCGCGGCGACCGCCCTGCCTGACTTCGATGTTGATGACGCTTGGCCCGATCTTGTCGACGGCGCGCATGACGGTCTGCGAGTACGCGTCGAGCAGGCCGAGGTCGTTCGGCAGTGCGGTCGTGATCGTATTCTGTTCCTGCGAATCGTTTGAAACGAACTGGGGGTGCATTCGCATGGAGAGAGCCAGGGCAGCAAGAGCCGGGCCACACAGTCCGACCTGTGCGTAGAGGAGGTTTCGACGACTCCGGTCGTGCGAAATGCCTTTCTGACAGGAACGCCCTGCGTAACCGCAAGCTTGCTCGCGTTGGACTGCCAAAGCGCGAGCAATCTCGCAGCTACATACCAATCAAACCAATTTTCTTGCTTATACCTTCTGGCGCGAGTCGCTCCCCGCCCCGCTCACAATTCGTGCCGATTCGTGAATATTCGCGGATCAACCTCTTCGGGAAGCGGGTGAGCGAGATCAGAACACCACGCCGGTGATCTCGGCTTCGAAGACGAGGTTGCCATCGACGAGGCCCTGTACGAGCGAGCCGACGCGCTTGTGGCGGTTCCAGGTCATCTTGCTGAGGAAGTAGATCCGCTGGCCGGGGACGACTTGCTGGCGGAACTTCACCTTGTCGACGCCGCCGAAGCCGATGAAGCCGGGCCACTTCATGCCGCACTTGGTGATGAAGCTGCTCGCCTGAGCAGCCGCTTCGATCATGATGACGCCGGGCAGGAGCGGGCGATCGGGCAGGTGGCCGGCAACCCAGAACTCGTCGGAGCGGACGTCTTTGAAGCCGACGCCGTGATCGTGGTTGAGGTACACGAAGCCGTTCAGGTGCTCCATGTGTCCGCGCTGGGGGTTGTACTGGCGGATCACTTCGATCGGGTACTCGACCTTGTTGAGGTCGAGTTTCGAGATATCGAAGAGGAGTGTTGGGGGCATGTGTGGGGATGCTCTTTTTCTGTGCGAGGCGATGTCGACCGATTCGTCAGATCGCGGAGAAGAGAGGGTCGCGAAGATCGAGGGAGGCGAAGATGCGCGAAGGAAGTGGAAGACGTATCAGAGGGGAGGCGCGAACGAGCCGGACTGACGGCTGCGCCTATTGTGCTAAGCGCCTTCTGCTTTGCGTTTCCTGCTTCGCGATCCTTCGCTCGCGTCGTTCTTCGCGACCATTTCCAGCGTTGGCGGTCAGGCCGCCAGAAAAGTCCGCGCCCGCGCGTGCGAGGCGCGGGCGGGACAAAATGCGTTGTGGCTCGATAGGGTTCGAGCGACTCAGGCCGGCGTGCCGGGAGCAGCCGGACCACCCTCGGTGTTGCGGGACTCGAGGATCTTCTTGCGGAGGTCGTTCGCGGCGGTCTTGATGTCCTGCATCTTCTTCCGGGCGCGGGTGCCGGCCGCCTTGTTGCCGCCGTCGGCCTTGGTGACGTCGTCCTTCGCCTCGGCGATCAGGGCTTCGAGCTTCGCGAATTCATCGAGGATCACTGACATGTGTGTTTCTCCAGAGCTGTCGAACCAAACCAATGTACAACCTCGCCCGAGCCGCGCGACGCGGTCGGACGAGCCTAGCCCGCCGACGTTAAATTGCGGGAGTTGTGCTGTCAAACGGGATGGTTCGCGTCAGGCGACCGGCGTGCGGAAGTCGCGACATGGCTCACGCGCTCGCTCACGCGCTGTTCGCCTTCAGCGGCGCCTCGCCGGTCAACTCCGCCATCACGGGTGTCAGCTCGCGGATGCGCTGCGCCAGCTTCTCCTGCTGCGCGACGATCTGCCGGTTCACGCTGTGCATCGCGCGGTCGTCGGCCCGGTAGATGTCGCCGCTGAGCGTCCGCGCGATCGCGCTCTCGACGAACGCCTGCTGGGCCTGCTCCTGCCAATCGGGCGTCTTCACGACCGACACGCCGGCGTCGCCGTAACTGAGGAGCCCCCAGCGCGGCGGCAGTTCGTCCTTCTTGATCAGCCCCGCCGGCGCGAGCACGTAGTGCAGGTTCGCCATCGGCTGCATGAGGCACGCCTCGAACTTGCCGAGCCCGACGCGTTGCCGAAGCGTCCGCCGACGTCGTCCGCGCCGCTTGGTGTTGCCGGATCGCTCGAACATCGCCAGCTGCATCTGACCGTCGTTGGAGACGTCGCGCAGGAAGTCGCCGCGGGACGCCTTGCACTCGATGAAGCACGTCTGGGCGAGGTCGCGTCCGAACTTCAGGTGGTTGTAGTACGGCCCGAAGACGCCCGTGCCGACTGCATCGATGATCCCCAGCGGCCGCAGCGCCACCTCGGCCGCCACGCACCGATACCCCACCTTCCAAAGCCATCGGCAGGCTTCCTTCTTGAGGGTCTGATGCATCTCCGTTTCGCCGCGCGACAGTCTCATCACAAGCACTCCATTGCAGATGACGGCCGCGACGCCAAGTCGAGGCGGTTTGACATCGTACCGCCCCGTGCTACAGTGTGCGACCCTACCGCGGGGTGGAGCAGCCTGGTAGCTCGTCGGGCTCATAACCCGAAGGTCGTGGGTTCAAATCCCTCCCCCGCCACTT
>JAESFG010000337.1_pt1 | contig 73573 bp, 58 predicted proteins | sample 9269371 | NCBI WGS metagenome assembly JAESFG01 (sample SAMN14506227, study PRJNA617093) | algae metagenome | isolation source: Aetokthonos hydrillicola CCALA 1050 (B3-Florida) and co-occurring... | place: USA: South Carolina | collected 2013-01-01
TTTGAACAATAGATAAAAGCTGGAAAGTTATCCTATTTAATTACTTTTTTTCGGGTTTTACATCAGCGTCAAATTTATAACTTTTGGTTTTTACTCAATGTAATCTTGTTATACTACTATTTGAAGTACGGAATATGGGATTTATGTATAATTTTACCAAAGTGTTTTGATGTGTGGATATGTGAGAATTTTTTGATGACAGGTTATGAGTTCTATATTGCGGCGGTAGGCGATCGCAACAATAATACGATCAGCTGGATCTTTGTGAAAATCACCGGGTAACTGTGTGCTAGCGATCGCATCGAGTGGATCAACTGGTTCTATGGTGATTCCTCTTCGAGTTTTTGCAATTGCAAACCATTCATTAACGCTAAGGGGGAGTGGTAGTTTCCCAGCACTATGCTTGAGTGCAATTTCCCAAACAGAAATGGCAGAAACAATGACGGCGTTTTGGTTTTCAGCTATGGTTAACAGGGTACGACTACGCTCGGAAAGCTTTTCTGGACTATGCAACCACCAAAGCCAAATATGAGTATCGAGTAAAATCATTGTTCAAAAGCATCCCATAATTCAGGCATGGGTTCGTCAAAATCTGGAGGAATTGTAATGGGGATTCGTCGTAGGGGATGCTCAGGACTGCGATCTGCTTTATAGTGCAACGCTTCCCTATCATAGGTTAAATCAACTTCGTTGGGGGAGGGGCATGGCTGTGATACTCTTGGTACTGTCAGACTCTGAGCCAAAAGTTGGAGGATGCGAATCCTTTCCTCTAAATCGAGGCTGAGGATTTTTTGCTCTAGTTCTTGATTGCTCATGGTTTCGCCCTCATGGCTGTAGTTATTTATTTTAGCTGATCTGTCTAATCGATCCGATGACAGTTAGCCGGATCACTCTGGGAACGATCACCTCAATGGAGCAAGTGGCTCAAGATTAAGTAGAGCATACTATAGCTGATGCTTTTAACGTATGTGGCGGCAATGTTAGCTTTTAGACTGGCTCTATCGTCCATTCAAGTGTTACCCGCATCCCACCTTTTTCTAAAGAAACTCTTTCGCAGAGTCCATTGGGAAGTTCAGAAGCAATGGTGGTCATCAACTTAGTCCCGTAACCGCCCGTCTTGCGTTTCTTATTAAGATCGTCTTGGTCAGTGTGTTCTGGTAGAGTACCATTATTCTCAATCACCAGCTTACACCGATTTCCTTCCTGTAATAGGTAAATTGTAACCTCAGTCGCCGTACCATTGGGTGGTTGGGCATGGTGGATTATGTTGGTGATCGCTTCTCTAAAAAAGCAGAAAACATCTTCTCTAGCATCAATCCAAGCACTATCAGATTTTGGTTCTCGTAGTGGTTGTAGGTGCTGATTCACTTTGATGGTTAAATCTCCAGCATTAATAAGTTGTTGGAGCCATTCGTGTATTCCCTGGGCTAAACCAAATTGTAGTTCTGGAGTAATCTCCAGTGTTTCCGCGAGATTGCGAGTATTACTCAGTTGATTGCGAAGAGCGAGTCCGATTGCTTCTATGTGATCCAAAAGTTGCTCGATCATCGGAGATGGGTTTTGGATGTTGAGAAGCTCGATCTTATCCATCACTAGTTTAAGTTCTTGCAATGGGCCATCATGAATATCAGTCGCAACTCGATGGAGAAGTTTACGCGTTTGCAGCAGAACTGCTTGACGCTCAGCCAATTTTTGTCGCTGTTGAACAGATTGTAGGAATAGCAAATAAGCGGCTACACTCGACCCTGTTCCCAGCCAGCCTAAGATTGGGATAGACAGTGGAAGCAGCAATCCGTGCAAAAATAAGAGTAAACTGAGTGCTAGATAGCTCCCGATCAGTCCTAGAAAAAACCAAAGATCTGCCAGACGAATCAGCTGGTTTTTGGGTTTGTTGAAACGGTTAGTGATGTACAGGCTCATCAAGACAAAACCCAAGGTTGTGATAGTAGAATGAGCATCCTTAGCAGTTGCTAGAAACGAGTGCATCATCACACTAGCAATCAGATTTGCTTGAACTTCCGCGATCGACATTTCTCCGTAAGGAGTGGGCTGACTATAGCTTTCTGACATTCTTCCTTCAGGAAGATCGATCAATACCAGTTTGTCACGCAGGTTCTGAAGGGATTGGGAATCAAAAACGCTGTGACATTGTTCTAATTCGATTTGAGAAGAACATTGGAATTGAAAATTAATACTAGGAAATGTATCTGCTGCTCCCCAGAAATTAATTTGAAGCGGAGATAGGATACGTAAGCTAGTAAGTCTATGTAAATCAGCTTGATCGTTTGAAACTTTATAGAACTTTTCTAATGCTAATCTCGCCACTGATTTTACTCTGTGCCGTGCATTTAAATCTGGATCATCCTCATAGCTAAAACGACCAAAAAGCTCAACTCGACGCGCCGGGTTATTTAAAGCACGACGGTTAGGAGCTTGGCGAAAGTAGCTCACAATCTTATCTGGCGTAATACTAGGACTTGTATTTTTGTTGTTAAACGGCAATAAATTATTATAAATATTTAAAGTTGAAACACCTGAAGGTAGCGTACTTGGACGAGCCACCAAAACAATTTGATTTGAATATTGGCTGATTGTATCTTTCAAAGGACGCTTTAACCGAGGATCTGTATCAGTATCTATATACTGTTTCATTTGTTCTGGTAAATTCAGGACTACAACTCTGGCACCATTTTCAATCAGGCTCTGGACCAAAGTTGCATAAAAAATATTCAGGTTATGTAAATTATGTAAATCATACCCAGACATTTCAAATTGATTGATTTTAACCAGCAAGATTTTCTCGGGAGGAGAACCAGGTTTGTGTAGTCGAATTAAACTATCCTGAATATCCAGTTCTAATTTCTGAATCATCGGCAAGCTACTTGCGATCGCACAGTAAATAAAACCCCACGCGATCGCCACACCAACCCCCATGATGTGTCGAATGATAACTTCTCGAACTCTAAGCATTTTCATCCTTCTTTCCACCCACTTACGTAAACCCGCAAGTGTATCTACTCTAATTCCTCTATGAATCGAAGCACAGGAAAGAGACAATAAAACAGGAGTCAGGAGACAGAATGCACCCCCTCTAAAGAGAGGTGTTTTGAAAAAAGTTTTAACTCCTGTCCCGGAAACGATTAGATGAGGCTTTAAACCATTATTTATTCTTCTGACTCCTGACTCCTGACTCCTGACTTCTGACTTCTTGATACAAACAATTGTTGCTGACACTTTGCGATGAACAAGAAACTAAGCACTTCAATCTGTTTGCTTTTCTTAGGGCTAGGGTGGCTATATCCTAGTGATGCAGCAACCTCGGTAGATCCGAAAGTAATGCACGTTATCAATCGCCTCAGCTTCGGGGCGCGCCCTGGGGACGTTGAAACTGTTGAAAAACTGGGAGTTGAAGGCTATATCCAGCAGCAACTTCATCCCGAATCAATTCCTGAACCCCAAGCCGTAACTACCCAACTTTCCCAATTAGAAACGCTCAATCTCACCCCTCTACAACTCTTTGAGCAGATTAGTCTACCGAAATTGCCTAAAGGGCAAGCCCAAACACCAGAGCAAAAACGCGCCTTCCGTAAAAAAATGGCTCATGTGCGAGAACAGGCAGAGCAAGCACGCTTACTGGAAGCAACGCAAAGTCCACGTCAACTTCAAGAAGTCATGGTTGATTTTTGGTACAACCACTTTAACGTGTTTTCACGTAAAGGCATCGATGAGATGTTAGTCGGAGCCTACGAACAAGAGGCTATACGTCCTTATGCCCTTGGTCGTTTTCGCGACTTATTAGAAGCAACCGCTCATCATCCAGCGATGCTGTATTATCTTGATAATTGGCAAAATACTGCGCCCAACACTTCAGGTAAGGGTAAGCGAACACAAGGATTAAACGAAAACTACGCACGTGAGCTAATGGAATTGCATACGCTGGGCGTAGATGGAGGATATACTCAGCAGGATGTGATTACTCTGGCAAAGATCCTTACAGGTTGGACATTCCGTAGAGCGCCACAACCCGGAGTTGATCAGAATGGTTTCTACTTCGATGCCAAGCGTCACGACTTTAGCGACAAGGTATTTTTAGGACATACTATTAAAGGCAGCGGCATAGCTGAAGGGGAGCAAGCGCTGGATATTTTGGCAAAGAGTCCAGCAACGGCTCATCACATTAGCTATCAACTAGCACAATACTTCGTTGCAGATCAGCCTCCTAAAAAGCTAGTAGATAGACTGTCGCAAAAATTCTTAGCAACTGATGGCAATATTCGAGAGGTATTATCTACCCTGTTTCACAGTCCAGAATTCCAAGATAGTCATACTTATAACGCCAAGTTTAAAACACCCTATCAGTATGCAGTTTCATCTGTGCGAGCAACCGGAATTGAAGTCCGCAATTTTCGTCCCATTCTGGGCTTACTGCAACAGCTTGGAATGCCTCTCTACGGATGTTTAACCCCTGATGGATACAAAAACACTGAGGATGTTTGGTTGAACCCCGATGCAATAACTCGGCGGATCAGCTTTGCCACCACCCTTGCGAGTGGGCGCTTACCGCTCACAGTAGCACCGGTTACACCACCAACCGTTAGCCAAGTGCCTACCAGCGAAACTCGTATCGGTAGATTGATTCCAGGACTAAGCTTTGGTGGAGTCCAACCCACACCGCCAATGCAGCCCGCTATAAACAGCCCAACTCCTCCAGTCACGCCTGTTGATCCGGATCAACTCTCAAATACATTGGGAAATTTGTTTCCCGGACAAACCCAGCAAGTAATCGCCACTAGTCCCCCCAAGCTTCGCGCGGCTCTCATGTTGGGTAGCCCAGAGTTTACACGGCGTTAAAGAACTGATTGCACACCTAAATTAACTTGTATATGAAAAGACGACAATTGCTTCAAGCTGGACTTGCTTGCGCTTCAACCCTGGTAGCTGTCGGAAGCCACAGTTGGTTTGCCAGATCCGATGCTCAAAGCATAACATCAGGAACGAATCCAAAAAGATTGATTGTAATTTTTTTGCGTGGTGCGGTTGATGGTTTAAACGTTGTCGTTCCCTACCGCGAGGCTGCCTACTATGATGCTCGAGCAACGATCGCAATTCCTCAACCAGGTCAAAACGGCGGCGCACTCGATCTTGATGGTCAGTTTGGTCTACATCCCGCGCTTGCGCCGATTTTACCACTCTGGCAACAGGGTAGCTTAGCTTTTGTGCATAGTTCTGGATCTCGTGACGCGACGCGATCGCACTTTGAAGCTCAAGATAATATGGAAAGCGGAATAACAGGTACACAAAAGATACACGATGGCTGGATGAATAGATTACTCAGTAGCTTATCTGGCAAGAATCCTATTCAAGCAGTCAATGTTGGAGATGTAACTCCCCGCATATTATCAGGTCGGATGCCGGTTGCTACTCTAGGATTGGGACGACGGGCTGCGAATCCGATTTCTCTTGATCGACCGCAAGTAGGTAATGCCTTTGATCGTCTTTACAGCGGGAACGACAAGATAAGTCAAGCATATCAAGAAGGTCGAGTTGCACGCAAAGCCTTGTTAGCAGACTTGGAAGCTGATATGAAAATGGCAAACAAAGGAGCGCCACTTCCCTCTGGTTTTGCCAGCGACGCACAGCACCTAGCACAAATTATGAACAAAGATCCAAGAGTTGTACTAGCATTTATGGCTCTCGGTGGCTGGGATACTCACGTTAATCAGGGTGCAAGTCAAGGTCAACTTGCCAGGAATCTAGAGCAGTTGGGTAAGGGGTTAGCAGTGCTGCAAACAACCCTAGGTTCAACTTATACAGACACGAATATTCTGGTTATGTCGGAATTCGGTCGCACAGTTCATGAAAATGGCGATGGTGGGACTGATCATGGGCATGGAAATGTGATGTGGCTATTAGGGGGTGGTGTTCGAGGTGGCAAGGTGTACGGTGATTGGCGAGGGTTAGCGAGCGACCAACTTTACCAACAGCGAGACTTAGCAGTAACAACTGATTTCCGAGATGTAATTGCGGCGTTACTAGAGCGCCATTTACACCTGCCAGATCGTGCGCTTAGCCAAATTCTTCCAAGTTATCAACCAATGCAAAAGAATTTACCGCTCTACGGGTAACTGACTATCTTGCACCTGGGCTGTCACCCAGCCAGCGATTTAAATCGCTGGCTAATAGCTAAAGTCCTCTGAAGAGGACTGATCAAGGATATTAGTCCATTTCAATGGACTTAAGCTATAAATCATACAATTAACAAAGCAGTTGTAAATGTAAACCCATGAGTTCTCAAGCACGACGCTTTCTGATTATCGAGGATCATCCTGAAGTGAGCCAAAATAATTGCGAATTTCTGAGAATGATGGATACTCAGTGTGACTGCATTATTGTTGATACACCTGAAGCAGGTGTTGAGCAACTCAAGCAGGAGATACCAGATTTGGTTGTGGTTGACTTACTATTCGGCACGTTAATAGGAAAAGCATCTGCAAAACCAGGATTGGCACTGCTCAAGGAAATTTTTGAACACTACCCTACCGTAAATGTTCTTGTTTACTCGAGTGAACCAAGTTATTTGAGGCAGGTATTAAAGCAGATTTTTGAACATCAGGGGGGGTTTGTTGTTGTTAACAAAATGGAAAGACGAAATGCTTTTTTAGAAGGTGCTCGCAGTGCGCTGGATGGTCAATGCAGGATTCCTCGTAATTTGATGAACGAGATGCCTTTGACTGACAAAGATATGATGGTTTTGGATCTGTTGTGTAATCATGCACTCACTGATCAGGCGATCGCGGAACGAATGCACATCTCCCTCAAAACTGCTCAGAACTACGTGCAAAGCGTTAAAGTAAAACTGAATGTAGACCAGCTTGAGAGTCAGCATATTAACACTCGAATTGCAGTTTGTATGGCAGCTATGAAGCAAAGGCTCATCGGGGAATAAGGGAGCTACCAACGAAAATAGGCCGTTCTAGGCTTGTCCTACACCAATTAGGACTTCGTGGAATCTGGAATTGCAAACAGAGTAAGTGTGGTAATAATAAATAGGATGCTGTGCTTATGAGATAGCATCACTCTTGCTCTTGAGAAAACAACCGAAACATGAGGCTATCTGGACAGCAGCGCCAAAAAATACAGGAAGCTTTAATAGATGCTTTTCCTAACATGGCATCTTTAGAGCAGATGTTGTCCTTTGAACTAAATCAGAATTTAAGAGCGATCGCACCTGAAGGCAGTTTAGAACAAATTGTCTTTCCCTTAATAAAAGCAGCGGAGTCACAGGGATGGATTGAAGACTTAATTGATGCAGCGTATAGGACAAACCCTGGAAATCCCAAATTACAAGCTATTGCCCAAACATTTAAGATTGCCCCGCAGTTTGTATGTGATATACCATACCCGCGCAATCCGTTTTTTACAGGGCGTGAAACTGTTTTGGAAGAAGTGCGCAGTACCCTATTAACAAAGAAGTTAGTAGCACTTAGCGGATTGGGTGGGATTGGCAAAACCCAAACAGCGATCGAGTATGCCTATCGCTATCAAGATGAGTATTATCCGATACTGTGGGTAAGAGCGGAATCCCGGACAGAATTAGTGTCAGGTTTTGTGAATCTGGCAGATTTACTGGATTTACCCGTTAGCCAGGAAAAAGATGAAAACTTAGTTATTGCCGTAGTTAAGCAGTGGTTAGCAACACATAAAGACTGGCTGTTAATTTTGGATAATGCTGATGAAATACCGATGGTGCGGGAGTTTTTGCCAGGGTCGCATCCTGGTCATGTATTGCTGACTACCCGTGCCTTTGCTACAGGGATATATCAGCGAATTGAAATCAAAAAGTTGCAACCAGAAGATGGGTCACTGTTGTTGCTGCGGCGAGCTAGACTGATTGCAGAAGAAGGGAAGCTAGATGCGGTGAGTGAACAGGAACGCTCTTTAGCACAAACCATCTCCCAGGAAATGGACGGTTTGCCCCTAGCATTAGATCAAGCAGGAGCGTTTATTGAAGAGACTCCCTCTAGTTTGACGGAGTATTGGCAATATTACCAACAAGAAGGGGCGAGACTACTGGCTCAACGGGGGGAACTGGCAATTGATCACCAGAGCGTTACCATCACCTTTTCCCTAGCCTTTAAGAAGGTATTAGAAAGCAACCCAACAGCCGCCGATTTGATTTGCGTTTGTGCCTTTTTAGCAACTGATGCGATTCCTGAAGAAATTTTTACCATTGGTGGAAAGGAATTGGGGGAAAATCTCAGCCGCGTAGCAGATAAGCCGCTAGATTTTCTCGATGTCACAAAAGAAGCGGTAAGGTTTTCCCTGATTTACCGCAACCCGACTCATAAAACCTTTGATATTCACCGCCTAGTGCAGCAAGTATTAAAAGCTGAGATGGATGAGGAAAAATGCCGTCAGTGGCTACAAAGGACTGTTTGTGCAGTGACAAAAGTCTTCCCGAACGTTGAATATGCAAATTGGCAGCACTGTGAGCGACTTTTAACCCATGCTTTATCTGCAATTAATTGGATAAACCAGTATCAATTTGAATTGGAAACAGCTGCTTTATTACTTGCTAGGACTGGTTACTACTTGCTTGAACGCGGTCAGTACAGCGAAGCGGAACCACTATATAAAAAAGCATTAGAACTCTATCAAAGGCTGCTGGGACAAGAGCATCCGGATGTCGCCCAAAGTTACAACAACCTGGCAGAACTCTATCGTGCCCAAGGAAGGTACCAAGATGCGGAACCACTGTGCCAAAAAGCATTAGAACTCAGGCAAAGGCTGCTGGGACAAGAGCACCCGGATGTCGCCCAAAGTTACAACAACCTGGCAGCACTCTGCGATTCCCAAGGAAGGTACCAAGACGCGGAACCACTGTATCAAAAAGCATTAGAACTCAGGCAAAGGCTGTTGGGACAAGAGCATCCGGATGTCGCCCAAAGTTATAACAACCTGGCATTACTCTACTATTCCCAAGGAAGGTACCAAGATGCGGAACCACTGTATCAAAAAGCATTAGAACTCAGGCAAAGGCTGCTGGGACAAGAGCACCCGGATGTCGCCGCCAGTTACAACAACCTGGCATTACTCTACTATTCCCAAGGAAGGTACCAAGAAGCGGAACCACTGTATCAAAAAGCATTAGAACTGTGGCAAAGGCTTCTGGGACAAGAGCATCCGCATGTCGCCACCAGTTACAACAACCTGGCAGCACTCTATCGTGTCCAAGGAAGGTACCAAGAAGCGGAACCACTGTATCAAAAAGCATTAGAACTCAGGCAAAGGCTGCTGGGACAAGAGCATCCGGATGTCGCCACCAGTTACAACAACCTGGCAGAACTCTATCGTGCCCAAGGAAGGTACCAAGACGCAGAACCACTGTTGAAAAAAGCATTAGAACTCAGGCAAAGGCTGCTGGGACAAGAGCATCCGCATGTCGCCACCAGTTACAACAACCTGGCAGGAGTCTACGATTCCCAAGGAAGGTACACTGAAGCAGAACCACTGTATCAAAAAGCATTAGAACTCAGGCAAAGGCTGCTGGGACAAGAGCACCCGGATGTCGCCACCAGTTACAACAACCTGGCAGAACTCTATCGTGCCCAAGGAAGGTACCAAGATGCAGAACCACTCTACATTAAAGCATTGGAAATTGCTTCAAAAAGTTTAGGGGTAGATCACCCTAACACAATTACTTTCCGCGAAAATCTGAAATCTTTGCGTGATAAACGCCACTCTATGTTATGTAAGGTAGTTTCTTTTGTTAAACACTTGTTCAATAATCGTGGTGATTAGCGCTCTTTTTGCTGTCCTACACAGAAGAGGAATTAAGTGGAACGTAAGGCGAAAAGTATTGAAATTTCGTTGTAAATTAGACCGCTCTGTAGGGGTAGATCCAGCGAAGCTGACATAAGTGCAGGATAGTACACCCCGGAACCAGCGTGGCTTACCCTCGTAGTCCAGGTATCTTGGACAGTGTTGTTCCACAGCTAAAAGTCGTACCCATACACAGCTTGCGCTTGATTATAGTTTATATTAAAGTGACATTGCTTTTAATTAATCATGTTAGGTTTTGATCGCATTACATTTGACCCACGCATTATCGCTCTTCTATGACTCTGGCTAGAGAATAATCAAGGTGACTGGAAATCGCGTCTACACAAACAAAGTTTGCTTGGGCAGACTACCCTAAAACCAGGGTTTCAATTTAATCTGGCGAGAGTAATCAAAGAGCGTTATGGCTGGACAGGCTTGTATTCGAGCAATGCGAGTTCCAGTTTCATTGATTTTGAATTTAGTCGCCAATGGGAAAACTGTGGCTGAAATTATAGAAGATTATCCATATTTGGAACCAGAAGATATTCAGCAATCATTGATGTATGCTGCATGGTTGACACGGGAACAGATTTACCCAATAGTTGGTGAGAAGGCTGGATGAAATTCTTGGCAGATATGGGAATATCACCACGAACTGTAAATTGGCTCAAAAGTGCTAGTTATGATGCAGTGCATTTGGTTGATGAAGGACTTGAAAGGCTACCCGATGATGAAATTCTGGAAAAAGCTCGCTTGGAAGGGCGATGATACTTGTACCCTTTGTTGCTAATTTGGACGGATGTGATAGAGAGAAGATCTTAACCTGAAGTGTTTGCTAGCATAAATTGGGGATAGAAGCGCGAAAATATATCGGTTGCTAAAAGATGGCTCACTACCAAAGGCTACTTAAAATTTCCACAACTGGCAAATCTTTACAGAATATTACCTCTAAAATTGAAGCGCTAGTCGCAGAATCAAAAATTGAAACTGGGCTTTGTACGCTTTTTTTGCGCCACACTTCAGCTAGTTTACTAATTCAAGAAAATGCTGATCCAGATGTACTGAGAGATTTAGCCAATTTTATGGCAAAATTAGTGCCAGAATCAGCACAGTACATTCATGATACTGAGGGGCCTGATGATATGCCAGCACACATACGTACCGCTATTACGCACACATCAGAAAATATACCGATAAATCAGGGTCAATTGGTGCTAGGGACTTGGCAAGGGATTTATCTTTGGGAGCATAGACAGCATAATCATGTGAGAGAATTGGTTGTTCATATTTTTGGATAGGGCATGGGGCATGGGGCATAGGGGAAGAGGGCAATTTGAGGATTTTTATGAAAGTAGCGGATTTAATTGGGTGGTTTGAGGAATGGGCGAATCCGGCTTGGCAAGAAAGTTGGGATAATTGTGGGTGGCAGATTGAGCCTGGGGTGTTGGAAGAAACAGCACGAGTGTTGGTTTGTTTAACGCCAACTTTAGCGGTGATGGAAGAAGCGATCGCGCTCCGTGATTCTGGTATTCCTGTTAATTTGATTTTTGCTCACCATCCTCTGATTTTTAGTCCACCTAAGTCTATACGTACTGGTGACGCGATCGGCGATATGGTGCGCTTAGCTTTTACTCACAAAATAGGTGTTTACAGCGCTCATACTAACTTTGATCAAGTAGATGATGGCACTGCTGATGTTTTAGCCCAAATTCTACAAATGGTAGAAGTCTCTCCTATAGTACCGACTCAGTCAAATTTAGGATATGGTCGGGTTGGATCTCTCAAGCCTGCTGTAACGTTACAAGATTTATTAGCAACAATTCAAACTAGGCTGGCTCCGCCTAATCTCATTTTTTCCCCATCTGCTGATCTACAGCAAACGATTTCGCGAGTCGCTGTTTTGGGTGGTTCAGGGGCTAGCTATATTTCGGCGGTGGTAAAAACTGGTGCTCAAGCTTATTTAACTTCTGATTGTAAGTTTCATCAGTTTCAGGAAAGCCGCGATCGCGGTCTAGTTTTAATCGACGCCGGGCATTATGCTACTGAACGCCCAAGTTGCGATCGCCTAGTCCAAAAATTTCAGTCTATGAACGTAGACTGGGTACAGTTAAGTCAAAAAGACGAAGACTTCCGTCGCTTTTTGTATTAACGTATAGTTTTGTAAATTTATATATTTTGTGAGGAAAAAATATATTGGGCTAGTTTTTTTATTAGACTCCCAATAAATTTTTGACCCTGTATGAAAGCTCATTAATTTCAATGTCTTTTCAAAACTCCAGTCCAAACACTTAGAAATAGCTATTTTTTGGGTATATAAAGATTCTGTGATATTTCTGGGTATTTTTGCAAAAATAGTGTTTTCTCTATTGAAATAGTAGACTATTAAAGGGTATACAAAGTTTATGTGTACAAATTGCTTTAAGTGTGATTAAAATCACATATTTAACGCAACCGTAATCACAAGTGATTGTTGATAAAAATCAATACTCAGCAGGTCGAAAGATAATACATTCAATGGAGGAAATAGTCAACTATGCTCTAACTACATGATTCGCGCACTCGTTGAATCTGCTTTTACAACTGGATGTTTTAGTGTTGAATCAGAAGGCCTTCTGTATCAAGTGCTGGCAACCAAAAGTTATCAGTCTAAAGATTTAGTACTGCTGGCAAGTTTATATGATGCAGTTAAGGCAGGATCGATTAAACGAGAAGCACCCTCAAATTTAGTTATGGAATTTCCTCTACAAAGAATAAAGCAAGCTGATACTGCTGATACAGTGTGATGCTCGAGCTACACTCGATTCGATAGGGTACATGTGAAATCAAGCAACCACTACAAATTCCAAAGTATTAGAGCTTGTTGTTGTCGAAAATGATGAAGGTCAGCCAGAGAATAAGCTAAGATGAGGTATATAGGGGTAAAAGAAAAGCCAAGTCCTAGAATTGCCAGCAATGCTAATGACTAAAAGTAGGCAACTAAAGCAGTCAAAAATCACCTTGTTTTGGAGTCTTTTTCATTACATAATGAATGTAAGAGTCCACCAGCCGCTCTGAATGTCCTCAGGTAAAGTCTTAGATAATGTTACTCTATAGAAGTAGATATTTTCTAAATGAGCCTGGAACTAAGTAAGTGTGACTGGTGCTGTAATAAGCACAAACCGTATGACCCAATGATTTGCACACAAGTGATGACTAAGCCAAATCTCTTTTTTGGGTCAGACAAGGCGCTTTTCAAGGTACGTTCTACGAACTTTAGCAAAGTGCCATCTGCTGGGGGAAAACTCAGATGTTGACAGATTTAACGACGTTTATAAAGGTAGAAGCAGTAGATGCTACACCGCAAGATTTATCAACTGTGTTGCGATGGGCGCGAGGTGTGCGTTTTCTTGCGGGACCAGCAACGCTGGATTGAACGCGCTCGCATCATCGATATAGAGGGAGATCTAGTCACCCTACGGTATGAAACAGAAGAAGAGGACGAAATATGCTCTTGGGAAGAAATGGTTCGTCTGGAAAGCATTGGTGCTGTGACTCAAAAATTAGCTTCAGTGCCCAGGGGAAATGTTGAACCTCTCCTAACTGAAGAGTGTCCAGAAGCTGAACGCATCCGCAATCGCTTCCCTGAGTCAAATCCAGAATAAATGTTTCTGAAGAATTCAGGAGTCAGAATACAGAATTCAGTATTGAATTCTGTACGACTGTTTTTAGAGAGGCGGTAGCGACAAAGGAGCGTGAGCAGTGCAGTCTTGGGCAAACTCGTCTAAAGTACTGGCTCCTCCAGCATTCTGAGCGTCAGATAACGGCAGTTCCTACCCTATTAGAAGCTGCCATCCTGTGTCTACTAGCGAGGGAAACCTAGTACCGCTTCGCGAAAGTCAAAAGTCAAAAGTCAAAAGTCAAAAGTCAAAATTGTTATATATCAAGGCTTTTGGCTATCTGAAATGGTCTACTTATTTCTGCCGAGGTGTACTAGTCGAGCATTGCCTCGTTTAAGCCGGGAAACGAGGACGCCCTCCGGGTTCACCAGTCGCCTACGGAGGGAAACCCTCCTGCAGCGCTGGATTCACCAGATTCATACACCGGTAAACCTGGCTGCCGTACTAGCTCTCTCACGCAGTGACTTTTTCTGACTCCTGTCTTTTCATTCCCCACTACGTTCAAAGGCGGGACAATAGCCTTCAAGAGTAACCTTGAAGTTATATAAAGGTGAGGCAGGATTCCAACATCGCTGTCCTCTCTGGTGTATGCACGTGCCACAGCAATCTGCACTACTTAAAATATAGCGATCGCTACTTTGGTTAAGTAGTTCTCTTTGAGATAACCCCCGTAATACAAGTTCTTCTCCTTGCCAACGGGCTTCAATCAAACCCGTATCAGCAAATTGACGCCAACGAGGATCAGCCGTAATTGCGTCAGGCAGCGTAATTGTAACGACCGTTCCTAACTCTGTTAGCTCACCTTCATAGTTAGTTTCTGGGGCGGCAGGTTGCAAAAATGTATCACCAATAAGCAATTCAACCAACGTGCCTGCACCTGGAGAATGGACATGGTATCGGTTTTGTAGCTCTTCTAAGCCTGTGAGATCTGCTAGGTAAGTAGGAGAACCATGAACAAAAACGACGTGCTTCGGTCGCAAATTATGAATGAGCTGAGTCGTTCCTGGACCGTCGCTGTGCTGAGCAAGGAAATATGTTTCTATACTAGTGAGTTTTGAGTATTGCTTGTTAAGTTCTATGTTGGTTTTTTCGGGTAGCAGTGTCAGCCAAGGACCGGTTCTTGATTCATAGTATTTATTTAGATCAGATGTAAAGTCACTTATAACTATACATGGTGATTTGCCTACGCTAAGGCTCTGTTCAGACTGCAAACGACGTACACGGGGGCGTATTCGTTCATCCCAAAATAGGGGTTGATGGCGGGCAAAGTTTTGGACTGACGGGGGAAAGTGAGGTAGCAGTTCTAAATAAGCATCACACCCTCTAGCAACACCACCATTAACCCAAATATCTAAATCTCTTCCTGTAAAGTGGTGATGGCTGCGTAAGAGCATTAACAGTTCTTGACCTAGCCCTAAAGTCGGTGTAGGTATGAGTACCGAGCAATTTTCAGCGATCGCTCGATTAATCCTTTCTGCTAATTGATTTTCCTGGTTACGCCGGTGGGGATGACGGGATGTGCCATATGTACCTTCAATGATTAACACATCCAGTTCTAATCCCCGCAATTCATCTAAACGTAAACCCTCTACTAGTCGCGAGTTTGATAAGAAAAAGTCTCCTGTGTATAGGAGTTTATATGAGCGCTGTTGGGTTGTGTAGGTCAGCAAAATCGCCACAGAACCTGGTAAATGACCCGCCGGAAATAATTCTGCCACTAAACCTTCTTTGATCTCTACAGGCGATCGCAAAGGCAAAGCTTGACAAAATTGTGGTATTTCCTTAGGGTCTTTTTCGTCGAACCAATTTAGATAAAGTAACTTGCTTGTTACTTCACTACCATAGACAGGTAAAAGAGGAAAGTTTTGGTGAAGTGCTAGCAATCCTCTAGCATGATCGGGGTGGGCGTGACTGACTAAGACCAAATCTGCTGGTAGAGGCTGTCCTCCTCGGCGCGAAGGCTTTTTCAAACCATTTACTACCGGAGAAATATCAGTTAAGCCGCAATCCAACAAGATCCGGTATGGACCCATTCTGACCAATAAACAAACACCCTCTTGGTCGTGGTGGACTCCATAGGGCAAACATTCTAACTCACTGACAGCTTCCCCTCCATCAATACCAGAGGACACCGATAGGCGATCGCTCATGCTCTCCTTTCCTCTAACCTCCTAGTTATGGATTATTTCCCAAAAGCCACGAATTTCCGACAGGAGAATTATTTCTCACGATTAAGCCTCATTAGAGGAAAACTCCCTCCACCAGTTGTGCTTGTTTTTCTGAGGGGCTATTTAACTTAAAGTCAAACGATAGAAACCCTCCAACGAGTGCGCACTGGTTGCTGAAAACGTGGTTAATGAGAATTCCTCCAATTAGAGACTAGAGGCGCGTGTTAGTTGCCTTTTGTAGATCAGTGTGCAGAGCCATTGCCATGATAGTTATCTGAATCATAAAATCCGTTTTTCGTACCAAAGAATAAGCACGAAACAGTAAATATAAGTGTTAACACTGCCAAAATCAACTTTACATCCATATGTCTGTTGCCCTATACTATAGACTTTATGATTCTATCTAAATATAGCCATTTCTGACTTATCGGAAATTATCAGAAAATCTTTACTATGGTTCGTTAGTTTCCGCAATAAGCAAATCTACCACAACAACTCCGATTGTAGAGCTTTTCGTCAAAGCTGTCTATCTACCACAAAAGTATCGCTAGCACTGCTGTGTGGAAAAAGAATTGTATCTGAGCCTTACTCGCTCGTAGATTTGACTCAGAGTCATAAAGCATAATCCCACAACTTTCAAGACATTTAATTACAAAAATTTACATACTGGTTTGTAGTTGCGCTTTAGCGCTAAAGCGCAACTACAAACGATCTTTATAAAGAAATGAAAAGAATAGAAGTTGAACAAAGAACAATTTTTATTGGCTTGGCAGGTAGCCACGGGTACGGTTTAAATCGACCTGAATCAGACTACGACTATCGAGGTGTATTTATTGCACCCAAGAGATACTATCTAGGATTTGACCACATTGAACAAAAAGATAGTGGTTGGGACGAAGAGGGAATATTTGAGTTTTTGAATGGCAATAAAGATACAGTTATTTACGAATTAAAAAAAATAATACAGCTATTATCAGGAGCGAATCCTAATGTTTTAGAACTACTGTGGTTAAACGAATACCCTGTTTTAGATGCGGTAGGAAAGCACTTAATTAACTACAGGCAGCTTTTTTTGAGCAAGAAGGTAAAATATACTTACTCCGGTTATGCTTTTGCTCAAATCAAAAAGATGGAGACTCATCGTAAGTGGTTACTAAATCCACCACCGAAGAAACCATTACCATCTGATTTTGGGATGGAGGATAAGGAACCATTAAGCAAAGATGAGCTAAACGCTTTTTTAGAATATCTTTATATTCTAATCAGAGGACGTATTGAGTTTTTAGAAGAAGCTGAACAGCTATATAAACTGTTGACTGCTGATATAGACTTCAAAGGAGTGTTAAAACAATATACTTTACCAGATGAAGTCTTGGAATACACCCAAAATTTAACAAATAGTAGAAAAGATTTTATTCGCCTGCTTCAAAAAAGCCAAAACTATCAAGTAGCTTTAAGAGAATGGAAGGCTTACTCAGCTTGGCAAGAAAATAGAAATCCGGCTAGGGCAGAAATGGAAAGAAAGTCAGGGTTTGACCTTAAGCATGGAATGCACTGTATTAGATTATTAAGAAGTGGAGTGGAAATCTTGCAGAAAGGAGAAGTGATTGTTGACAGAAGGGTAGCTGGTGATGTGGACGATTTAAAAGCTATCCTTAAGGGTGATTATACCTATGAACAAGTGATGAAGATGGCAGAAAATTTAGTTGCTGAAATGGAAAAGATTTATAAGGAATCTATTTTACCAGAAAAACCTGACCTGGAACAAATTAATCAATTGTGTATGGAATTAGTTGAAATGCGAGGATGGAGGGCATAGGGCATGGGGCATAGGGCATGGGGCATAGGGCATGGGGCATGGGGCATGGGGCATGGGGCATAGGGCATGGGGCATGGGGCATGGGGCATGGGACACAACTTCATTCTGGCTCCTGAATTCTGGCTCCTGACTCCTGAATTCTTCTTTATCAAATTATTTGATAGTACAATTGTCTAGCTAAATTCCAGATAAGGTTTGTCATGACGTTAAAACTTTACGGTGGCGCTCGTTCTCGTGCTTCAATTATTCAGTGGTATTTAGAAGAATTGGCAATTCCTTATGAGTTTGTCAAGCTAGATATGCAAGCAGGTGAACATCGTCAGCCTGCGTACCTTGCAATCAATCCAATCGGTAAAGTACCGGCGATTGTTGATGGAGACTTTGTATTATGGGAATCGGGGGCGATATTGCTGTATCTTGCCGAGAAGTATGGCAAAACTGAACACTCACCAGAGCAAAATGCTTTATTCAGTCAATGGGTATTATTTGGAAATGCTACCCTTGGACCTGGTATTTTTATAGAAGCTAATCGAGAAAGGGAAATGCCTCGCTTGATGACTGCTTTGAATGAAATTTTTGCAAAGCAGCCCTTCTTACTCGGTGATGAATTCACTGTTGCTGATGTTGCTGTAGGATCCATCCTGGCATACATTCCCGTTATGCTCAAATTAGATTTGAGCGAATACCCGGCGGTAGTTAACTACATGAAGCAAATTTCTGAGCGTCCAGCCTTCCGAAAGACTATTGGCGGTTAGTCGTAAGGGTGTAGGGTGTAGGGTGTAGGGAGCAGGGAGCAAAGGGAGCAAGGGAGCATAAATTAATTAGTCTGTTCAGCGAGAGATACCCCATGCCCCATGCCCCATGCCCCATGCCCCATGCCCCTCATTTATAACTCAACACTTGAATTACAGTATTACTTGGTAATTTGCTGGAACTGACTGTAATAGTGTTACTATTACTACGGTTTACAGTTATGCCTTGCATGACTGTGAGGAATTGATCCACTGGTGAAATATCACACTGAGCTGGATCGGCAGCTTGTGTACGATACTGAGTGGGAATCAATATTTTAGGATTGAGTATTTGAACTGCTTGCTTGGCTTCCTGAGCATTATATGCTTTTGAACCACCACCTACAGGCACAAAAGCCACATCGGGACGCCCCATCAGAATTTTTTGCTCTATTGAAATGGGTGCTGCGGCTCCCCCTAAATGCAGGATATTTACTCCACTTTGCTTCCATTGCCAGGCAGTATTTGTACCAAACTGCTTACCACCTTTGCGATCGTGATCTATACTGATGCCTTGAAACTTGATACCTTTGAACTCGTAAACCCCTGCTTCATAAATTAATTTGGGATTTCCTGGTAACTGTTCTACGTCACCCTCATCAAGCAACTGACTGCTAATGAGCACTAAATCTGCTGCTACTTTTGGTGAACGATATCCAGCGGTACAACCAACCGTCCTAAAAGGATTTACAAGAATTTTTGTACCGCTACCGTTAAAAAGAAAGCAACTATGACCTAACCATTGAATAGATAATGAATTGCTAGATTGGGCGGTAGCTTGAAACTCGTATCCCAAGTTAGCAACCAAAGCTGTTACCAACCCTGACCCAGCATAACCTATCAACTCTCGTCGTTTCATCAATTGTGCTCTCTTGACTGTAACTGTTGTAGAAAGTTTCGCAGTAATTGCTTTCCTGAATTTGTCAGAACACTCTCTGGGTGAAATTGGACGCCTTCAATGTGAGGATAGTTCCGGTGCCGTACTCCCATTATCGTTCCATCTTCAACCCAAGCAGTAATTTCCAACACATCAGGGCAAGTCTCACGGTCTATAACTAAACTATGATACCTGGTTGCGGTCATCGGATTCTCTAATCCTTGGAAAACACCGATACCAGTGTGATGTACCTGAGAAGTTTTACCATGCATGAGTTCGGGGGCAGAAACAATTTTCCCCCCGAACACTTGACCGATACTTTGATGCCCCAAGCAAACACCTAAAATAGGGAAGCTGGGGCCAAGTTGTGATATTAAATTTAAGGAAATACCAGCATCCTCTGGACGACCTGGACCAGGAGAGATGACGATCATGTCGGGTTTTAGGGCGACAATCTCATCTATGGATATTTTATCATTACGAAAGACCTTGATATCCGATGCTACTGGAAAATCTACAGCCAGTTCTCCTAAATACTGTACCAGGTTATAAGTAAAACTATCGTAATTGTCTATTACTATAATCACACCTTATCACTCCTATCGTCTATCAATCATTACCCATTTTTACTCGGATAGAATTAAGGTAATAATTGGAGGGAGTAACAGTGTAGCAGCTACCAGTACTGCAACCAACGAAGAAATTAGCACAGCCCCAGCAGCGCAGTCTTTGGCTATTTTTGCTAATTCATGGTATGTTTGCTTAACTGTAAGATCCACGACAGACTCAATAGCTGTATTTAATAACTCCAACGCCAAAACCAAACCACTAGTTATGCCGATAACTGCTATTTCTACTGGTTTTAAATGTAAAAAAATGCTTAAGCCTATTGCTAGAGTGCAAACACCTATGTGAATGCGGAAATTACGCTGAGTTTGAAAAGCGTAGATAATTCCTGCCCAAGCATACTTAAAGCTAAGGAATAGGCTAGAAGCAACTTGCCAGGAATATTCTCGTTCCTTTTTAATAACTGTTTCTAAATGTTTAGGTGTTGCTGGCGAAGAAACATGTTGGGGCATAAGCATAAAAAGGTTACAGCAAAGAGGTGATGGTACTTTTGGTCGGTTTTGTTGATGCAGTTATCAAAAAAATAACACTTAAAATATTTATCTAGGAGATCCCTATTCTACGTCAATAGAAATACCTACGTGTTCCAAGAGGACGACCTGCTGTCTTAACATTTTGCTCAGACTCCTTTCATCTGGATGATCCCAACCTAGCAGGTGCAATAAACCGTGAGATGCTAACCAGGCTAGCTCTGTTTGCAAAGGGTGATTTTGCTGTGCAGCTTGGCGCTTAGCTGTATCCACAGAAATCACAATATCACCAAGATACAATGCTTCACAAGTGAGCATTTCTAGTGTCTGAGGATAGTCTACCTCTAGCGCTGCAAACGATAAAACATCTGTTGGCTGATTTTTATGTCTATACTGAGCATTGAGCGATTGCATTTCAGTATCGTCTGTTAACCGCAGCCCTATTTCATAAATTGGTGCTTCTTGGGGAATATCAAATTGTAGTGTATCTAGCCAGCGTTCAAACCAATTCTCCCAAGTTTCGACGCTAATTTCAACACCAGTATCATCGCCGTTGATAGTTTTCGGTTGCTGAAACTCGGCGAACCGATCCTGTACATATAATTCAACTTGCACTTTTCCTCACACACCGTTGTTTAGATTTTTGGTTATTCTACCTAGCGAGTTAAGTAGGCAAGACCTACAAGGACAACTAAAAGCCCTACAGTGGTCAGCATAAAATGCTTTAAGGATGTGCCACCCTTTTGTACCATGTTTCGCATAGCGAGTTTTACGTAGCTGGGTTGAGGTTCCCTTGAGTCAGAGTTGGTCATGATAATTTTTATAAACTTTTTTTATACTGTAACAGTTTCGCCGCCAGACAAGTGCCATTCTAGCAATTTGGCTGATTTTTGGATTTTCGATTAAATTCAATCGAAAATCCAAAATCGAAAACGCAAACTATGCAGAAGCGTTTTCTACCAACTGATTTTCTTGTCGTAGATAGGCTTGGATGAACGTGTCTATCTCACCGTTCATTACGTCCGCGATCGCAGTCGTCTCCATATTAGTACGTAAATCCTTTACCATCTGGTAAGGATGAAAAACATAGTTACGGATTTGGTTACCCCAAGAAGCTTCCACCATATCGCCTCGAATTTCGGCTATTTCTTTGGCGTGTTGTTCTTGCGCAATAACCAATAGCTTTGCTTTTAGACGGGCAAGAGCCTTCTCTTTATTTTGTAGTTGACTGCGTTCTTCAGTACAGCGCACAGCAATTCCTGTGGGAATATGAACAACCCGCACTGCTGTTTCTACTTTGTTGACGTTCTGTCCTCCCTTACCTCCAGATCTGGATGTGGTAATTTCCAAGTCTTTCTCTGGAATTTCAAGTTGCACAGTATTGTCTATTTCAGGCATGACTTCTACGCCAGCAAAACTAGTTTGCCGCTTACCATTGGCATTAAAAGGAGAAATCCGCACTAAGCGATGAGTACCTGTTTCAGATCGCAAGTAACCATAGGCATAGCGACCAATAATTTCTAAGGATGCCGATTTCAGCCCTGCTTCATCTCCTTCAGAAAGTTCTACCAAGTGAACTTTGTAACCTTTGCTTTCTCCCCAACGGGTGTACATTCGCAGCAGCATTTCTGCCCAGTCTTGAGCATCAGTTCCACCAGCACCAGCATTAATTGTTAGGACTGCACCTTTCTCGTCATATGGACCAGAGAGTAATTGCAACAACTCCCACTGGTCAAGTTCACTATTAAGTTTGGTAATGGTGGATTCTGCTTCTTGTAGTAGTCCTTCATCAGTTTCTAACTCCAACAGTTCCAATACTGCTTTAGAGTCTTCTAAACTAGCTTTCCACTGATGATATTGCTGAAGATGATCCTTCAAATTGTTAAGTTCTTGCAGTATTCCTTGGGCTTGAATTTGGTCATCCCAGAACTCTGGCTGCGCCGAAATTTGTTCTAAATCTTGAATTTTAGCAGTAAGTGCAGGTATGTCAAAGATAGTCCTGGGTTTTACCCAGGCGGCTCGACAACGTTTCAATTTCTCTTTTAAGTTCTAATACTTCCATAGTGTTTCTTTATGATACTCCCTCTCAAAAATAGCACGGCAGGAGGGAGCAGGGGAGCAGGGAGGCAGGGGAGCAGGGGAGCAGAGGAGCAGGAATTAGTCCAACCCCTATGCCCTATGCCCTATGCCCCATGCCCCATCCCCCATGCCCAACTCTTAATCTCGGCTATTTATGGCAATTAGCAAACGTAAAATAAAGATGAACAAGTTAACGTAAGTCAAATACATTGACAAAGCAGCAGGTAGGTACTGGTCGTCGCGGTACGTACGTGGGAGTATGTAGAAATCAACTACAGATACGCCAGCAAATAGAAACACGCCTAAACCGGAGATAGCAATTTCCAACCAAGTAGGAGTGTAAACACCAAATAGAGCAAACACAAACTGGGTCAAGCAAACAACTACCAAGGCAATGACGCCGAGACTAATTGTTTTTGACAACGCCATACCGTCTTGCTCAGAGAGATTCGAGCCAATTTGACGGGCGACGATAAAGGTAACACCACAACCAAGGGCAGCAAAACCAATGCCTGGTATACCGACATTAGGGGTTTTAAGTGCTACGTAGACTAAACCACTGATAGTATATCCAGACAGTAGACTGTAGGTTGCTAATAGGGGTAGTGCAAGACTTTTATTTCCCTTTTCAGCAACGTTTTGGGCAACGAAGAACAAAATGAACTCTACTATCACTGCACCAATGAATGTAGGAAAGAATAGCTGCGGGTTAGCACGGATAATGCCAAGTCCACCATAAGTTCCCAATGCAGTTAATAACAAACCACCACCTACGTAAGGTAAAGCATTGGAAATCACATTCGGACCAACAAGAGCCTGTCTTTTCGCTTCACGAATCGCTTCACGGAAGTTGCTTGTATTACTCATATTTGACAATTGTTTTTTGTCGAAGTTATGTTACTGACTTTACATTTTAACGAAACTTGTTTGTCAGCTTTCTTTAGATATTATATAATCTGGACATTTTTTCTTCTAGGAATTGTAAATAATTTCTCCGGAGAGAAAGTATCGTTCTGAGGACTGGCAAATTTACAACTACAATAAATTTTCTACAAGAGGAAAAACCGTCACTTCTAGATCCCCTCCTCTGTTTATGCAACTAAGTAAGTTCATTAAATGGATTCCAGCCCTTTGAGAGTGCGAACAGGATTAGTGGAAACACAGAACAGGAAAAAGAATTAGTTTCGAATATTTGGCTGGAAGCTCCTGAAGTTAACTATTCAGTGTAGGCTGTAGAGCCAGTTCTTTAGCTGAGTTTACTGGCGTGGCAATCTGGCGTTTAAACGAAGGAAACCCGAAAAAAATCGTCAAAATCTTGGATTTTGTTCCTCAACCCTACCTACGCAATTTAAGGCTGTTCCTTCTTAAACAAAAAGCGCTCCCCAGGTATCAGGCAAGGTAAAAGAATTGTTTAAGAACGGTTACTTAATAACCTTTAGAGTCTAAAGTTGTAAGGGGAAGCGTTGTTCCAATACAAATTTCTTGATTGATTTCCCTTGGACACGTATACTTATTGAATCTTAACCATTCAAATTGAATTCAGTTCTCTTCAACCAAAACCTGAATAAAAGCATAACCGTATAAATGCTGATATTTGAAATAAGACCCCTAGATAAGTTCAGTAGAACGACGATGGTTTCTTCTCCTTCTCTTAAGGAAAATAATTTCAGATTAAATAAAGGTTTAGCCAACTCAATAGTTTTGATAATAACGAGTTGCCACTAAGGATTTTTTATGACATCAAATCAGTCCTCTGTGCGGGCTGATGGTATGGAGTTATTGCGCTTGTACCATCAGAATCCCTCTATTAAACTGCGTAATCAACTTGTCCAGTTACATACTGGCTTAGTCCGCAAAATGGCTCATAAATTTAGCCATCAATGTAACGAACCTTATGAAGATCTAGAGCAGATTGGTTATTTTGGTCTAATTAGAGCAATTGAACGTTTTAACCCAAGCCAAGGGTATGCTTTTAGTTCCTTTGCTGTTCCTTATATTCGAGGCGAAATGCTGCATTTTTTGCGCGATCGCAGCACTTTACTAAAAATTCCTCGTCGTTGGCAAGAACTCTATAACGAGGGACAAAAGGTTCGTAAAGAATTGGCAATGACGTTAGGACGCGCCCCCAAAGATATAGAAATTGCAAACATTCTTCAAGTATCACTGCAAGAATGGCAAGAAACAAAGCTAGCGGCTCAAAACCGTCTACCTTTGAGTTTAGATGCCACTGTAGTTCACTACGTTGATTGCCAAATAACTTTAGGAGAAGCACTTCCCTGTCCCCGTTCTGTTGCATTTCAGCAACAAGAAGAAGAACGACAACAACTTCAAGGGGCTATAAATATGTTGGAGGAAAAACCCCGTATGGCTGTTGAAATGGTTTTTCTAAAAGAGCTTTCTCGCAAAGACGCCGCTAAAAAAATCGGTACCAGTCCCATGACTGTAACACGGTATTTACAAAAGGGCGTTCAGGATCTTATCTGTATGTTACAACAACCGGCTGTAGCGGCTGGATCATAATATTGATATTGGGAGGAGATTAGTTAATAATTGCTCAACAAAACGTAAACATATAAAGATTTATAGAATGCTCTTTCTTACAGCTATATAGCGAAACGCCACCCCAAGGCGAATCGCTAAAGCTTCTGAGAAACAAGGATTTAAATCCACCCTTGATTAAGATGGTCAAAGTATTGTAACAGTAGGAAAGCCACAGCCAAACGCTGAGTGAAACTTATAACTACGACCTTCATAATGTAGTTGAGGTTTTATGAAAGCTCTTTGACTAGGAATTATAACACAAAACTTTTTTGTTAGGGAAAATCTCTAACGAGATTTTAAGTCAGCGATCGCGCCCCTTGTCATGGCAGCAATAGCTTTATCAGTTGCTTTCGGTAAATGGTAATATTTACCCCCAGATGTATTTGCTAACTCCTTAGCAAACCCAGTGGAAACAAATTTACTTTCCGTATCAATAACCAACAATTGGATTCTTAAAGCACGGATTCTTGCAGCAATATCTAACAATTCCGCTTTAATATCTGGCTTTTGTCCTGGTTCTACTGGTTCACCTAAAGAACGTGCTAAAGGAATATTACCTCGTCCATCGGTAATCGCTACAATCACCACTTGCCCAATATCTCCACTTATAAGAGCATTTGAGCCGACACGTACAGCTTGAGTTAAACCATGAGCTAGCGGCGAACCACCACCACAAGGCAATCTTTCCAAACGGTTTCGAGCTAAAGCAATGGAACGTGTGGGAGGTAATAACACTTCTGCTTGCTCTCCTCGAAAGGGTATCAAAGCCACTTGATCGCGGTTTTGATAAGCTTCTGTTAACAACTGCATCACCGCGCCTTTAGCCGACTGCATACGGTTTAGTGCCATTGAACCAGAAGCATCTACCACAAATACCACTAAAGCTCCAGCTTTTCTTACTAAGCGTTTAGCACGAATATCTCCCTGCTCTACAAACACGCGCTTTTCAGCGGAGGGGGAAACGGCTACACCAGAAGAATCACCGGAATTTTTTGCCTGCCTTGCACGTCGTGCTTTTTGATACGGGGCTGCTGCTCTAAGAGTCGCATCTACAGCAATACGTCTAACTTTTCCTTTAGGCAACATCGGTTTAACATAGCGCCCTCGATCTTCGGAAAGAATTAAACTACGACTGCCAGATTTACCGAGCCGTTGTGCCATTTGAGCAAAATAAAGCACACTAGGATCGAGAATAACCCCTTCAGGATCAAAAATAAATTCTTCTGGAATGCTCGGTGGTTCCTGTTCTTGGTTTTCTTCTTGATCCTGTTGTTCTTCGTCGTCGGGTTCGTCTTCTGGTTCTTCCTGATTTTGTGGAGGTGGTGGAGGTGGTGGCGGTGTTTCTTCTTGGGGTGGTGGTGACTGCACAACTGTTGCGCGTGGTACGATCACCAACTCAACAGCATGTCGTAAATCTTCAGCATTGACTTGTGTACGTCCTTCTAAGGCTGCTGCTGCTTTCGCGACCCGTACAGCAAATAACTCCGCCCGATGTCCCTGCACCCCAGCCCTAACTGCTTCATTTACAAGGTATGCAATTTGTTCTTTTGTGAGGCGAACATCTTTTAGCCATTCTCGTGCTAAGATTATCTGCGTTTTTAGGGCATCTATGTCTTCTGTATACTGCTGGAGAAATTCTTGTGGGGAACGGGAGTAGGCGATCGCTTGCTCTACTGCTTCTACTCGCTGATCTAAACCCAATACACCATCCGCGCTAAGGGCGATGGCAATTCTATCTAGCAAATGCTCTCTCAATGACCCTTCTTCTGGGTTATAAGTACCAATAAATAATGGTTTACATGAATGCTGAAAACTAATACCTTCTCGCTCGATCTGGTTACGTCTTTCAGATAAGACTGCTAAAAGCTGATTAGATATTTGGTCATCTAATAAATTGATTTCATCCACATAAAGAACCCCTCTATTTGCCTGTGCAAGCAAACCTGGCTGAAAAACAGTGTCTCCTTGTTTTACTGACTGTTCAACATCCACAGATCCAAGGAGTCGATCTTCCGTAACTCCTAGAGGAATTTGTACAAAAGGTGCTTTGATAATTTCGGTTTCCAGTGTAGCTTGGGCATCTTGCTCGCCCAAATCGCTAAGATGTGTTAACAGTTCGTCATCCCATTCTTCAGGATGGTTAGGATCACAGTTGCTGATAGAACCCTTAACAACTTCAATTGGTGGGAGAAGAGCGTGAATTGCACGCGCCATGACAGATTTTGCTGTACCACGACGACCTGCAATGACAACTCCCCCCAAACCCGGATCTACCGATGCCAGTAGTAAAGCTAGTTTAATTGCTTCTTGACCAACTACGGCTGTTAGGGGAAAGGTTGTGTTGATAGGGGTGGTCGTAAGCGCAGGCATAGTGTTTATAATTATGGTCTAGGCTTTTAGCATATCAAATCTCACCACACTGTATCTAAGATTTCAAGACCGTATATTAGTAAGTTGACAATTAATCACAAGATATGTTAAGCAAAATTTAAGGCTGGAAGTATAAAATTTAAGATTAAAAGAAACGAGAGAACAACTTAATATAAATATATAAAACTTAATTATGGAATTCATACTTACCAGTGATTTTCAGACAATAGCTACTGAGATTGCATCTTTAGTATTCCCAAAAACTCAGTTCCAAGTTTTATCTAAAGAAATCGGAGTAGGAAATGTAGCTATTACTTTCAAAAATCCTAGAGATTTTTCAGACAATTTTAGAATTCGATTTTATCCTAAACTCAAAACGCTAACCGTTTCTGGGTATTCCCAACAGGGAATAGTTCATTTTAATTTTTATGCTGAGAATAATAATAATTGTGAATGGCGCAATGGTGGCGGGTCTAAAATAGATAGGCCTTCTTGCGTTGGAGAAAGATTTGAATTTTTGGCTAAAAAATTTTACCCTTTTTTACAAGAATTTTTTCTAGGTGAGGTTTTTGATAACTTCTTTATTTCTCGAGAGTTTGAAAATGCTGCAACAGAGGTTGCAACTCAGGCTTTTCCTGGGTTTGATTTCAGCTTGAGCTATTCTAAACAAAGAAATAAGGAGCTTTATTTAAGTTTTAGAGGTGCGAGAAATATTAAATTAAAAACATTAAAAATTCCCACAAAAGTACCTCTTACGCCAGAATCTATCTACTTCAATATTGATTTTCGCAGTCATGCAAAATGTTTAGCTATTGACACAGTTTGGGAAGGTGAGCAATATTTACTTTTTTATAATTCCATCGGAAATTTATCTTGGAGTACCTTGCTATTAGAAAACATAAATTCTCCGGCAAAATTTGGCAAGGAATTTGAGAATATAGCAGTTACAATTTATCCGATTTTACAAGAGTTTTTTCCCGGATGAATTATTAAATAGCTTGTGAAGATAGTTAAACCTATTGATGCTAATGCACAAACTTCTCGTCTTCCAAAATGAAGAGCTTCTTTACCGTGCGCTTACTCACCGTTCTTATGTCCATGAAAATCCTCAAGCGGGTGAACACAATGAACGCTTAGAGTTTCTTGGTGATGCTTTACTAAACTTTTTGAGTGGCGAGTATCTGTATTGTCGTTACCCAGACAAGGGAGAAGATGAACTAACTCGTCGGCGTTCAGCACTGGTTGATGAGAAGCAACTGGCAAAATTCGCGATCGCAATAGGGCTAGACTTGAGAATGAGGTTAGGTAAAGGCGCTATAAGAGAAGGAGGCTTTCAGAATCCCAATTTGCTCAGCAGCACATTTGAAGCGATCGTTGGTGCTTACTATCTAGACAATAACTTAAATGTAGAGGCACTTCGCGCTGCTGTCGAACCACTATTTAACTCTGTACCCGAAAGCATTGTTGAGTCTCGCTCACATGTAGACTGTAAAAATCGCCTTCAGGAATGGGCACAGCGCAACGTTACCCTCACGCCGCCTAAGTATATCACAATCCAAGCAGGTGGTTCTTCTCATGCTCCAGAATTTGCTGCTAAAGTCTTTATTGACGAAAAAGAGTACGGCGAAGGAAAGGGACGTAATAAAAAAGAGGCAGAAAAGGCTGCGGCTGAAGATGCGCTAGCTAAGCTGAAACAACAAGGATTGCTAACTTAGGTGATGTTCAGAGGGGGTAGGGTGTAGGGATTTTAGGAAAACATTGCTACTCAGTGTATACAAAATTCAATAATTTAATTTTGGTGCTACTAAATTTTTTTTCACGTGCTTTACTTATTTCAAGATTTGGTTAAAATAACAAAAGATAAGCCAAGAAAGTTAAAGCACTCACTGTACAGCAAGGATAGGGCTAGTTGATGGTTAAAAGTTGTTGTTGGTAGGTTGGCAACAACTAGTTTTTCAATAGAAAACCTATGCCAAGAGTCTAGGCATAGGTTATCGTCGAATATAGAGGATGAGTAAGCTCAACGATGATGATCTATATGAAGAGATTTAGATGTCTTTTAGTATTGTCTTGCTGACCGATAGGTCAACAGCTAAGATTGGAGAAATATTCAGAGGTACGGTTTCCTCTTCCACGCGTTAGCCAAACTCCTCGGGAGAATGTTCATTCTACCATGTGAGGCTGAACATAACTTTATCAAGGTTGCAACTCTACTCCAGATTTTCTCAAGTGGTATTTTACTTAAGACAAGTAGAATTCAGTTGACAGAGCCTAGAATATTCCAATTTGCATAGGAATTGAGGTATCAGTGTGTAGTAAAATAATTAACAACTAGCAAGAAACGATCAACAACTAAATAGTAAGTGGGTAGCCTAATTCAAATTCCCAAATATTTGGGTTTTGAAGCGGAGGAACCAATTTCAGGGGCTAATCTTCATTAAAGTGAAGATTTAAGAAGAAATGCTTAAGTCTTTTAACTTTAGTGAGAGAGACACCTTCCAGTCTTAGTCCGTCAGCTAACTCCGTAGGCAATGGAAGGAACTCCCAAAATGGCTTTAATAGCAGTTGTTATTGGGGTTTCCTTTACTGATTTTGGATTTGAGATTTTAGATTGAGGTTTTTGTCGTTTAATCCAAAGTCCCGCCACGCGCTTATAGATCATTTTGTTGGGAAACCCTAATGCGGATTGCCTCTACTAGGTACCCTCTCATTAGTCCACGCTTACTCAAGCTTTCCCCAACCAAACACGGTGGCTCTGAAATCCAAAATTGGTTAATAACCTGCTTCTCCTTTGTTATTTGTTCATTTCAGAGAAGTAAAAGCTGTGAATATCAAGCCAATTTTAGTGCGTCTACAAAACGCAATAGGTAGAAATGACTTAATTGAGCAAATGGTGCTGCATACAGTCCCCACCTCACCTTTGTCTCAAAGAGATCAATCAGACAAATCAGTAAATTTAATTGTTGGCTATAATAGCTCTCCGAGAAGTCATACGGCTTTGGATATCTGCTTATTGATTGCTCACCAAACACGTTTAGCTACAAAGGCGCATGTCACAGTTCAAATTGTCTATGTATTAGAAGACAATCATCAGCCTGATTGGGAGGATATTTTGTCAATTAATGAAGTTCCTACCAGCAATACATCAAGCTATCAGACGCCATCGTACCCTCCAGAAAACCTCTTATCTACAGGAGCTAGTACAGGCGTTCTTAATCAACTAGAATTGCAGCCAAAGGCAACTTATAGAAAAATTAAATCGACAGAGCAGTTAACCCAAGCAGAGTATATTTTACGACAAGCAATGTGTTTAGCTGAGGAATGGAAGAGTTCCTTTAAAGCTCACTTGCGGTTTGGTAGCGTGGCTCAGGAACTTACGAAAGTAGTAGAAGCAGAAGCAGCTTCTATGTTGATCATTGGTTGTAACTCCGTTGCCCATCCTCTAGTCAGAAAGTTAGGTTCTCGTATGCCCTGTCCAGTGCTAGGTATACCTAATTGCGTCGAGCAGGAAGTGTAAGGGACTGCGGCATGGGTACTGAGAGAACCTCTTAAAAATTAGACAGGTCAAATCCCCTTCAATTTTCTTTAATACTCCAATACCCAATTCCTAATCCCCAATACCCAATACCCAATTCCTAATCCCCAATACCCAATACCCAATACCCAGTCCCCAATACCCAGTCCCCAATACCCAATGCCCCATGCCCAATCTCCCAAATTCATGTTATTATTAGCTCCATCTTTTAGGTTTTATTGTTTGTGAACAAAGCATATGCTCAGCTACCTATTGGAATAGCGGTTGTAGGAACTGGATTTGGGCAAAAAGTTCATATTCCAGGTTTTCAAGCGCACCCTCAAACAAGGGTAGTTGCTGTGTATCATCGCAATATAGATAAAGCCAAAGCGCTCGCACAAGCTCACGATATCACCTACGCCTGCGATCGCATTACCGATATTGTCTCCTTACCAGAAGTTCAGGCTGTCAGCATTTCTACGCCGCCATTTTTGCACTACGAAATGGCAAAAACAGTGTTGGAAGCAGGAAAACATTTATTACTAGAAAAACCTGTAACACTGAATGTCGATCAAGCAAAAGAACTCTACCAGCTAGCACAAGAAAAAGGTGTGATAGCTACTGTAGACTTTGAATTTCGCTTCGTACCAGGATGGCAGCTTTTTTATGAACTTTTGTCACAAGGGTATGTGGGCTCTAAACGCTTGATTAAGATTGACTGGTTAGGTTCTTCCCGTGCTGATGCTACACGTCCCTGGAATTGGTATTCAAGACAAGACCAAGGAGGTGGTGCATTAGGTTCCTTAGGTTCCCATAGTTTTGATTACATTCACTGGTTATTTGGCTCTGTTCGTAGATTAAATGCTCATTTGAGTACCGCTATTCAACAACGACCAGATCCTGTAACAAAAGAATTAATTTCAGTGGATAGCGATGACACCTGTATGGTAATGCTAGAGCTAGCAGACGGTACACCTTGTCAAATTACCATTAGTGCCGTGGTTCACGCAAAGCGTACTCATTGGCTAGAAGTTTATGGCGATCGCGGTACTTTAGTACTAGGAAGCGAAAATCAAAAAGATTACATACACGGATTTCATGTTTGGTCTTCCCAACCAGGCTCCCCTTTAACCGAAGTAGAAATTCCTAATCACCTATTATTTCCCAAAAATCATGCCGACGGTCGTGTTTCTGCATTTATCCGCTTGGTAGATCAATGGGTACAAGGAATTTCACAAAACGAAACAATAGTGCCATCCTTACGGGAAGGTATTTATTCTCAGTTATTGATGGATTTATCTCACCAATCAAATAAAACATCAAAATGGGTTGATGTTCCAAAATTGGAAGAATTTATAAAATAGAAAATAGGAAGTCAGGGATAGAAAAAGAGAGTCTTTCCCAATACCCAGTCACCAATACCCAGTCCCTAATCCCCAGTACATCATCAGTTTTTTTAATTTTCAATTACAAAAATCCTTAATTACCACATTCATCTTCTACTAGGAGTGGGTGGTATGATGAGGAAGCTAAGAAAACATAGCCCAATTCACCCGATTGGGTGACCTAACGGGATGAAGTTTAATCATTGCTATCTCAAATATTCTAGATAGCAGAGAGCAGTTAGCTTATAAGGAAAAAGTTTACTCCCACACAAACCTATGAGCAAGCAAGAAAAAGCAAATATAAAAATAGCATATCAAGCAGCGGCAGAACTTGCCCACATCATAGCTGTTGGTTTAAGTTCACCAAAACAAAATCAAACAATAGAAGAATGTGAAGAATTCTTCGACAAAGATTCAACAAAACCAAGTTAACCAATTTGCAGAATTCCCCTCCCTACTTCTAAGAAGTAGGGGTGATTCATAGCATAATTAATCCCAGCCTTACTCCAACAGTTGCAGCCTCCGTGCGAGTCGAAACGCCTAGTTTTTGAAAAATCGATGAGATATGAAACTTAACAGTATGCTCAGAGATATTTAACTTTTTGGCGATCGCTTTATTACCCAACCCAGAACCTAGCATTTGTAAAACCTCTATTTCCCGAGGTGTCAACGCTTGCACAGGATTAGTTAAAACTTTGCGGTTTAGACTTGACTCTTTGAGAGGAAGTAAATACTCCAGAACATCCGGATGTAATACAACCAGTCCAAAAGCCACCGCCTCGACAGCAGCAAGAATCTCTGATTCTGTACTTGTTTCTGGTAATATTCCCTGAACGCCAGAACGTAGAGCTGTTTCTATATCAATGTTGTCGATTTCATCAGTAATTACGATAAATGGGGCTGAATATTGCTGTTGTTGTAAATAAAGCAATTTTTCCCATACAGATTGTTGAAAATTGGTACTTAAATCAAGTAGCACTACATCGGGTTGTGATTCTATACTCTCAGTCTCTAGTGAGTCTAAATCCGGCACACTACTGATTAAAGTTAATTTGGGATTGGCTGTCAGCATAGCCGACAACCCTACCCTTAGTACTGGAGAAGCAGCAACTACCAGCACCCGAATCATGTCACCCCCGTAATAAGATGCCCGCCTCGTAAAAAACGTTCCACGACAAAGCTGGGTATAGCGACAGCCAAGCTGTTGACAATCATCGTGTTGATTCCAACAACTTGACCAAGACAGTTAGCAAGCGGACCACCGGAGTTACCTGGAAACAGGGTTATATCAGCTAACACTGCACGCTGAGTACTAGCATGAATAATCCCAGTTGTCACTGCACCCCGATCGCTAAACGGATTACCCACTGCTAAAACTAATTCGCCTACTCGTAACTTATACGCATCACTAATGGTTACGGGTATTAAATCAGTCGCAGCTATTTTTAAAGCTGCTAAATCCTGTTGTGGGTCGAAATGTATACGCACTGCATCAAATACTCGACCATCCCATAGTTCTACAGTTGGGGTATCGCTGATGGCGACATGAGCATTGGTAATAATAATTGCACCTTCTTCACCAGAAGACCGCCAAATCACACCAGAACCATCACCCCACCTGCGAGATCTGACTTTCACAGTGCTTTGGGATAGTTTTTGTGCTACTGATGCTAATTCATTAGCTATGTTGGTAAATGTTGTAGTCATGTGTTGGTTTTTGCGCGACAGGAAAAATTACTTCTCATTCACAGGGCGTTCGCCTATTGTGATTGTTAACTCAACTAAGGTACCTCCCCGTACTATTTGTAACGGGACAGTTTTACCAACGCGATCGCTGCTATTGAGAAGTGCCAACACATCAGCCGTGTCGTTTAACAAAGTACCATCAAACTTCACCAACACATCTCCAAGCAAAACCCCAGCATTCTCAGCAGGAGCATTTGGTTCCACGTTGACGACAATCACCCCACCAGCAGAAGTTAAATTCAGTGCTGTTTTTAGATTGTTCGGTAACCTTACAGGTTGCATCCCCAAACCTAAGTAACCCCGTGCAATGTGTCCCTTTGCCAGAAGTTGATTAAGAACCCGATTTACTGTAGCGGCTGGGATAGTTAGAGCTGTACCCCTCCTTCCTGATGTGTTCATACCCACCACATAACCAGCCGCATCAACGAGTGCTCCACCAGCAAAACCTGGGTAAAGAGTGATGTCTGGACGAATAAATTGGTCTATATTACCACCACTCATGCTTCGCCAAGCATCACCAACAACACTTACCGCACCCATAGATACACGGATATCACCCTCGCTACTTCTTGCTAATCCAAGTACTAAATGACCAACCTTAAGCGTTGTAGCGTCTCCAATTTTCGCGACAGGAAGTTCCACACCCTGAAGTCGGAAAACAGCTACATCGGTACTAGAATCATAACCTATGAGCGTAACTGGTACGTTTCTACCACCTGATAGGGTAACAGTTATTTCCTCTTGGCGATGGAGTGACTCAACAGAAGTAACAATTATCCCATCACGCCAGTGAATCCCGCTAGGTGAAAAACGTCTACCACCGTTAACTGCAACAACAGAACTCCCAGCTTGCTCCACAGTGTCGGCTAGATTATTAGATAAATCCAGTAACGAGGACATTTCGCTTCTCCTTTTTTTCTAGATGCTCACATGCTGTCATTTTTGCATCAGTAATTGCATCAGAAAAATGGGGAGAATCTATCCTAGAAAAATGGCTAGTACCGCAAGGCGGAATTCAAAATTCTGTTAGGAATACAGTAAGTAGGGTGTGTTAGGACGAAGTCCGTAACGCACCATTTCAAGGTTTTTATATAATAAGTAAGAACTCTTACTTTTTTTATCTTTACTTTTAAAATACCCCTAAATAATATAAAAAACCCCGGTACTTATACCAACTCTGGAAAATACATTGCACTTTCATGTAACCCTTTATCGCGCTGAAGTAAGCGATAGGGTAGAATAAGCGTGCATGTTCGCAGAGTAACGGTATTTAACCGGGGAATGAATTATTTTGACACTCTTGCACTTGATTTATATAGTACCCATTTTAAAAAAAATCTAACTGCCAAAATGCCGAGATGTGGGTTTTTGATGTCTATTAAGATTAAATCTCATTTAGATTTCCTACTCAGGAGCTTGTACTATCATTTTGGGAGTTAGTAACGTCTCTATATAGAAGCGCTATTAGTGTTTGTACGTACTTAATTGCTGACTACTTGCTTATAGATGCTGTGAAAATAAACTTATGCACCTGAAGGCTAGAAATAGGAAAAAAAATACCAGTTAAGGATAATTGTAGGTTGGGTTTCACTACGTTCAACCCAACAAAATCCTAAAAATGTTGGGTTTCGTTCCTCAACCCAACCTACGCAATTTTAAGCTTTAGGCTTTAACCGAACGGTATTGGGAAAGCATCGTCTCTAATAGTTACAAATTTAACGTAAATCTAACTTAATTTATTGCTGAGTAGTAAAATTTTATACTGTTATTACTACCAAGTTTTTTGTAGAACGATTCTTTTACAATATATTTGTAGAAAGCTTATGGCTGTTATTCCCTAAAGTTAGCTTTACTTAATACAAATAAAAGCTGGTATATATAGGAATCCTATTTGATTTGGAAAATTTTAATGTACGCGACTCATATAAAATTGCTATAGTTCAATGATGGTAGTAAACCTAAACATAACTTGGCTCTATAGGAGCAGGAAAATGCTGATGTAGAATGTCGCGTAAATATTTTTACATCAATTTTCTGTGGTTTTGTCGCGTAAATCCTGATATCAACTGCAAGCAGGTAAAACACTAGTTTGATCTGCCATGAAATATTGTCTTGGAAGAGTAAGGAATTGACGATGAGTAGCAATCTAGCCATCAAGCTTCGGACTGGAACGCAACAATCTCATACAGCAGCAGAAAATGTGGGATTAATGAAATGTTTTCTTAAGGGAATTGTAGATAGAAACTGCTTTGCTAAGTTTTTATCTAATTTGTATTACATTTACAGTGAATTGGAGGTAGCATTAGAGAACCACCGAAATCATCCAATAATCAGCACACTCTACTTTAGCGAACTCAATCGCAAAGCTGCTCTGGAGAAAGACTTGAAGTTTTATTATGGTGAGGATTGGCAATCGCATCTCACACCCTCACAAGCTGCTCAAAATTACATCAACCGCATTCGTGAATTATCAAATACTGACCCTGTATTATTGTTAGGACACGCCTATACTCGCTATATGGGTGACCTTTCTGGTGGTCAGATGTTGCAAAAACTGGTGCAATCAGCTTTAAATCTTTCCGGTTATCAAGGCACATCTTTTTATAATTTTTCACAAATTCCAGACAAGATAGCATTTAAGGAAAAGTACCGTAAAGCATTAAATTCGTTATCTATTGATGATGTAACACAAGAAAAGATTGTGGCAGAAGCTAACAATGCTTTCGAGCTTAACATGCAGATGGCTCGGGAGTTAGAAACAAATTTAATTCAGGTTATTGGTCAAACTATGTTTAATTCTCTAACTCAATCCGATAACTCTGGTAGTACCTCAGTCGATGTAACTAATAATTAAACGTTACGTCCTTTACTAATCTCCTCGTATATACTCGTTATTCCTAAACAAACTCGATGGTTTTTCACTTCCCTGGTGTCAAATTTGATCTAGACAAAATCAAGAAGTACGATACTCCTACACCTAGATACACTAGTTATCCACCAGCTACTCAGCTAACTAGTCAATTTACAGAAAGCGATTTTCAAGCTGCGATCGCCGCATCTAATCAAAGGAAATCTCCGCTTTCTTTATATTTCCATATACCCTTTTGCCAAAGCGCTTGTTTCTTCTGTGGCTGTAATGTAGTCATTTCAAACAACAAAAATATTGTTGAACCCTACCTAGATTATTTGGTTCGCGATATCAACAAAACAGCCTCTAAACTTTTACCCGATAGAAGAGTAGACCAAATCCATTGGGGTGGTGGAACACCGAACTATTTGACTATTGAACAAGTGCAGTTTTTGTGGAAAGCCATCAATCAAAACTTCACAATCAATCCCGACGCAGAAATTTCAATTGAGATTAATCCGCGCTACGTGGATAAAAGCTACATTTTCTCTCTCAGAGAAATTGGTTTTAATCGAATTAGTTTTGGTGTTCAAGATTTTAATCGCCAAGTCCAAGTCGCTGTCAATAGAGTCCAGCCAGATGAAATGATCTTCGACGTTATGAGGTGGATCAAACAAGCTAAGTTTGAGAGTGTTAATATAGATCTTATTTATGGTTTACCCTATCAAACTCTTGAAACGTTCCAGGAAACGATAAAAAAGACCATTCAATTAGATCCTGATAGAATTGCTGTTTTTAATTTTGCCTATGTGCCGTGGATAAAGCCTGTGCAGAAGAACATTGCCCAAGATGCACTACCAGCACCACAGGAAAAGTTAGAAATTTTGAAAATGACTATAGAGGAACTTACAAGTAGTAAGTATTTATTCATTGGGATGGATCACTTTGCCAAACCTGGTGATGAACTGGCGATCGCACAACGTAATTCTACTCTTAAACGGAACTTCCAAGGCTACACCACTCAACCACAAACTGAACTCTTTGGTTTTGGTGTTACATCAATTAGTATGCTAGAAGATACTTACACCCAAAACCACAAGGAACTAAAAGAGTATTATCGGGCAATAGACGCTGATATTTTACCAATTAGTAAAGGTATAAAACTGAGTTGCGATGACATGATTAGAAGGGATATCATCATGCATATCATGTCGAATCTTGCTCTAGACAAGCAAGATATAGAGCAAAAATATAACATCAGTTTCGACAACTATTTCTTTCATGAACTAGAAAAATTGGGCTGTCTAGAAAAAGATGGATTGGTCGAGTTATCAACCAAGCATATCAAAATCACAGACATTGGTAGATTATTGGTCAGAAATATTGCTGTTATTTTTGACACATATAAGACAACCCAAGACAAAAAATTCTCTCGCGCAATTTAGTACTCTCTATCCAGGTATAAAGCAAAAATCAAAAAATGATTTTTTTTGATTTTTGATTACTGTTTAATCGAATGTGAAGAACTTCCTTGGGCGACTGGATCATGAGTGGTGTCTGAGGAACTGATCATGCGGCTATAAACGAGACGAGACATTTTTGGAAAAATACTTTCGTCTCGGGCATATGCTTTATCAGAACCAACAATCGCTAAAATGTACGATTTTCGATGATCTGGTGTCTCGACTAATGCTACTTCATACCTCGTACGAGAAGTCCACCCCGCTTTAGAATATAGATGAGCACCAGTGTTAGCTAAAGATTGACCAAAAAAACCTCTAATAGGGTTGAAGTCCATATATGTTGATGTATTCCAAACGCTGGGATTTAAATCTCTTTTTAACCACCCGCACATTTTTTTGCTAGCTTCTTCTGAAATAGCCTGTTTTGTGTAACATATTTCGTACAGCAGTCTAGCAGCGTGTTCTGTTGTAATTAGATTGCGAAAAGGTTTAGATGGCTGTCTGAGAATTTGTTGTATCCGTAAGTCATTACTTCGTGGCTCATTAGCTCTGAGGTACGAAATTGGAAAAGTTTTTTGACTGATAATAATATCTTTATAACCTGCTTGTTGGAAAAATCGGCTCACTTGTAGGCGTTTATTGATCCACTTACGCAATTCTTCACCTCGAAGGGTTGGTACAGATTCTGTCTCCGTAATTTCGTCAAGAATAAAGCTTGCTGCTTCATTATTAGATTCCTCGATCATCTTGGAGATATATGGATTAAATGCTTGTTCTGAAGCCCACAAACCTTTGTCTATCTGGGCGTATAAAGCTACCATCCAAAATATCTTGACCACACTAGCGGGATATTTCAGTTTTTGTGGTTGATAACCTGCTGTTTCACCTGTTTTTGGATCTATCAAAGTAATTGATAAAGATTGTTTGGGAAATCTTTGTGCAGAAGCGAGAGCTACAACCTCATTAACTATTGTTTGTAGTTGATGGCTTGATGTAAAATGAGGCGGTGTGTGAATATTATAAGCAATTTCTGAAACATCAGACTTTGGTAGACGAGCAGGAATCGGCAATGATTGCGCGATCGCCCAACTAGGACGTCTCGGAGAGTGAAAAGGTGTTAACTTTAGGGTTGACTCAGGAGTTGGAGAGATAAGCTGTGTCGGAGTGGGAACGATAACAGGATCACTTTTTAAACGAGTTAGCCCCCTGCCAACATATAATATCAATCCGAAAGACACTGCACTTACCGTACTCAAAACCAGCAACTGAAAAACCTGCTTGATGGAAAGCTGGCGTTTATACCGCCTGCGTTTTACTTTCTTTACAGGTGGTTTTGATGATCTATTTTTTAGAGGTAGATCAGGATTGCTCTCTAAGGGTAAATCCAGCACCTTCTTCTGGACTGGGGCGTCTACAACTCCAGTACTATATTGAAGGGTTTGTATCGGGTGCTCTTGAGACTCTGTTTTTTCTCGTTGCAACTCATTGATGATTCCGTAAGCACGTTCTAGTTCTGCTTTTAGTTGGGCAATTTGTTGGTCGCGATTATCACATGAATGACGTAGATGTTCACTCATCAGTTATACCTGAAGAAAAAGCATGTTGTGTATCATACACAACTTCTAGAAAGAAAAGCTAATAGATTTGACTAAATTTGAGGATTTTATAGAAAGCAGTCAGGAGTCAGAATGAGTACATGAATTTTGTCTTAGTGGGGGAGCGTGGGAGAATAAAGATCTCACTAGCTCTTTCTTGAGGGTGATGCAGTTCTGTAAGTTATATACTGGTGTCTGCCTGGCTTGTAACAGTAATGTTGCATGATACCAAACATCAAATATTTTTACAACGCAAGTATCTATGGAGTGAAATTATATCAACCGCTTTCAACAATTTTTATGTCTCAAATTTAACAATAAAAAACACTAGAATGCTGTTCTTAATTTGTAGTAATTAAGCTGTCACAATTAATTGGAATTTTTTATCAACAAATATTAAGAAATAATGGTTAAATATAATTACATAACAATTATTTCAATTGCTGTGACTATGTCTATCGTCCCACCTTAAACCCTAATACTCAGTACAGTTACCAAAAGCACATTAGCAATTGATATCGTCACCAACACCCTTTGTTCTTCATCCATATATATAGTTAGGAGTGCATTATGGAATATCTTGGTTACGCAAATATAATACGTGCCAACAATGGAGAAATCATAGATACTTCGTGTTATCTACCACCATTAAAACTTGATCTGAACAAAAACTTTAAGTCTGCGTGCTTAGGTTTTGGAGGCATTGGAGTGTTGCTGACGCTTACAGCCCAACCTCAAATAGCTTCAGCTTACTATGGGCGTCCAACTTACTATGTTCGTACAAATGGTAGCTGCCTAAATGTTCGTAGATATCCTAGCTTGCACGCTCCGGTAATTGATTGCCTCAGCAATGGTACACAACTTCCACCAATTATCTTGGAGAGGCACGGCTTTGTACAACTAGCTTCAAGGCATTGGGTTTCTGATTATTGGATTAGTAAAACACCCGGGTGTCATCGATGCTACGATAAATCAAATTATTATCACGGTGTTGGCGGTGAGTATCCTAGCTATTTTAAACACCATCGCCACAAATACCGCCGTTACAAAGACTATGACTATAGTTCATACTACCCGAAGCGAGATTATGACTACGACTATACCTCGTACCGTCCAAAACGGGATTATGACTATAGTTCATACTATCCGAAACGCGATGATGACTATAGTTCCTACTACCCGAAACGCCGCTCCCATAAACACCGTCCGTACCGGTATCAGAAACATCATTACTCTTATGACTACACTTCTTACTACTAAACACTTTCAAGGGTAAGCTTTTAATGAACGGTGGGGAGAGAATCCCACACGAATGGCACGCTCGAAAAACCTAAAAAGGGGCTGACACGTTGACACGCTTAAAATTGTATCACCGCGTCCCCGTGTCTCCCCTCTCCGCGTCAATCTTAACCCTTAACGAGTGTGCCATTCGAGTCCCACACTCTCCCATCAGCCCATAAGATGACTTAGAACAACCTGATATCAGAGGGATGCAGCAAGTTCGTTCAATAATAGACTCCCATTTCTAAACACAGACCACCCATCCCCCACCAATACAGTTTCTATATCACTGATCTTTGCTAGTCTATGAACTGAAGTGACGGCTTGTTGGCGATCTGAAAGCTTGGGAGCAGGCAAAATCGTCAACTTTCCTGGTTGGTGCGATCGCACTAAGTCCCCTGTGATGAGAGTCGTTTTTTCTAGAAGTAGTGCCAACTCACCTGGTGTCTTTGAGCCATGTAACTCTATCACCTCTAACCCAGGTACCAACTGATTTCCCTCTGAAAGCCAGTTAAAACAAGGAATAGGAAAACTGTCTTGCTCAGCAGATGGAGCTGCAACTTGAGCATTAGTCACGTGAGAGATTTCCTTAGCAGCTCGTATATGGTCGGAGTTGGTAACCACGATCCACTTCACACTACCTAAGGAGTTAAGGTGTTCATGATCATGAGCGGATAAAGGTAATGGATCGATCAGGACATTCCCTTCTGGACGAATCCAAGCAATGCTATTGAAATCAATATTACGTTCTTTGTCAAACGAAGACCAGCTGTATAAGTCAGGACGGTGTAGTAATTTCATAGTACTTTGTTGAGCAGATAGTATACCTTTTTTTCTTCAGTTATTTTGATACACAAGGGAGGCTCACAATATTAAAATCTGGTAATCAAAAAATTAAGCTTTTCTTTTCCTATAGTAAACCCTGCTGGAGTTGTAATCTCACTAGCTGAGTCAGCCAAAAGGTGAATGCTATAGTTTTACAGGCATAAATCCTATTCGAAAACGATAGTGATCAATATCACAACATATTTGATACATCAAACACTTAATCAATTTTGATAAATTGTTACAAGTATCTTTAGATGGTTGAGATAAAGTCGTTCTAAACGTGTAAATTTTTTTGTCTTGTAGTATTGGCTGAAAAGTTAACTACTGATACAAAAAGCAGACGTCTTGTTTGCTAATTTACCCTGAAGAAGTAGACATATAAACAATATCCTTCTTCTTACAGCAGAGGTCGAAATCAACCATTTATTTGAGGCTAGAGAAAAGCTAGTAATTCGTATAGCTTTTTCAACTTTGCAAAGCACTGCTTATTATGTAAACTCAAAATTAACAAATAGCACTGCTAACCCGAGAAAGTGTGGAATTGGTGACAATTTATTGAAAAAATTGTATTTGCGTATACATTTTTTGCGCGAATGTTAAGTATTCGTATATTTTCTTCTTAATAACTATTAAACGATTCAAAAGATAATAAAATCTGTCAAAAGAGTGATGAAAAACGGGAACGCGCTCATAAATTACACGTCAATTTTCACTGTTTAGCCAAAAACTAAGTCTAAACAGCAGAATAATAGAGTAAATACTTACTTTGCTCTTAAAAATGTTATCTCATGCTACGTACAGCATAGCCACCAAAATATAGGATTTATTTAAGTCATGCAAGACTTATTATTTCATAACTCTCAACTCGATGAGGAAATACTTGACTCAACAGGCTGGAATGTGATCGAAAGAGAATTTCAGCCCGCTAAACAACATCACAAAGAAACTGTTTTCACCCTTGGGAACGGTTATCTGGGAACACGAGGAACATTCGAGGAAGGATACCCTAATGATTCTTCAGCTACTCTAATTCATGGAATTTATGACGATGTAGCAATCACCCAGACAGAATTAGTCAACTGTCCTAACTGGTTGCCACTTGTCATAAAGGTAGGTGGGGAACGCTTCCGCCTAGATAGTGGTGAAATTCTCCGCTATGAACGTCGGCTTGACCTACGCTTAGGTATAATTAGCCGCGATGTTAGTTGGCGATCGCCAACCGGCCATACGTTAGAATTTCACTTTGAGCGTTTCGTTAGTTTAGCAGATCAGCATGTTTTAGCGATTCGTTGTCAAATCACATCCGTAGACTTTGATGGTGAAGTCTCAGTTGAAGTTGCATTCCATTCAGATCCAAGTACTCAAGGGGTCAAACACTGGAAAACTCTCAATCATAATGGTGTCAACAACATCATCTGGCTACATAGCCAAACTATCCACTCAACCATACAACTTGGCATGGCTGCTAAGCTCGTGTTCGAGGGAGAAGATATTGCGCCTATACAGTTACATCACGCTGAATGTCCGAAACTCCAGACCAACTTTGTCATTCAATCAGGACAAACAGTATCTCTAGAAAAGATTGTGACCGTATACACGTCACGAGAAACTCCTACACCATCTGAACTAGCGCTGATTCGTCTAGTGACAATGCCTAGCTACACAACATTGCTAGCTGCTCATATTGCTTCATGGGAACAACAGTGGCATGACAGCGATATCCTTATAGAAGGTGATCTCAAAGCTCAACTAAGCGTCCGCTATAATCTCTTTCAATTACTCGCAGCAGCACCGCGTTATGATGATCGAGTCAGCATTCCTCCCAAAACCCTCTCTGGGTTTGAGTATAGTGGACATATTTTTTGGGACACAGAAATTTTTATTCTTCCGTTTCTCACTCTAACTCAACCAGCTTTAGCACGAAACTTACTTAGCTATCGCTACCACACTTTATTAGGTGCACGGAGAAAAGCGCAAGAAGCGGGATATTCTGGAGCTATGTATGCATGGGAGAGCGCCACCACTGGTGATGAGGTGACTCCTCGTTGGTTACGAACTGAAAATGGCGATATGGTGCGCATCTGGTGTGGTGATATAGAAGTCCATATCAACACTGATATTGCTTATGCTGCTTGGCATTACTGGGCTTACACAGGTGATGATCAGTGGATGCGTGATTATGGAGCCGAAATTATATTAGATACCTCCGTCTTCTGGGAAAGCCGGGTTGAGTGGAACGCACAACGAGAGTGTTACGATATTCGTCATGTGATCGGTCCAGATGAAAATCACGATCGCATCGACAATAACGCCTTTACTAATCTTATGGTGAAGTGGCACTTGCAGTCAGCTTTAGCACTTTTTGACTGGCTCAAGCAAGCTTATCCCAATGTAGCAACACAACTAGAAGACAAACTGAACTTGGTAAATCAACGCCTAGAAAAGTGGGCTGAGATCAGCAATAATCTGTTTGTTAATCACGATCACGAAACTGGTTTAATTGAGCAGTTTGAGGGTTTCTTTGATCTAGAGGATGTCAATTTAGCCGATTACGAACCTCGTACCAAATCAATGCAAGGTTTGTTAGGAGTAGAAGCAACAAGCCAAAAGCAGATTCTCAAACAACCAGATGTGTTGATGCTCCTGTACTTGTTACGGGATCAATACAACCACAAAACTCTTAAAGCTAACTGGGACTATTACAACCCTCGCACTGATCACAGTTACGGTTCTTCACTAGGTCCAGCAATCAACGCTATCTTAGCTTGCGATCTAAATCAACCATTAGAAGCATACACCCACTTTATGCGAGCAGCTTTGGTTGATTTAGAAGATGTGCGCCTTAACGCAGCTAAGGGAGTTCACGCTGCCAGTGCTGGCGGAGTTTGGCAAACCGTAGTTTTTGGGTTTGCTGGTATCCGAATGACTCAATTTGGTCCTGTTGCTTGTCCAAATCTACCCTCTGGCTGGACGCGCTTAAAGTTCCGCTTGAAATGGCGTAATGAGTTCTATGAATTTGATCTAGCTGGTAGTGAAAACACCAACTATATGCAACAGCATCTAGTAAGCAGCAATCACCAATCTACTATAGAGGCTGCTGCGTAAAGGCAAAAGTTCAATAGTTTATCGGTTACATCACACCACCGTTCGTTTAACAGGAAAAGGGGAAACATTGTAATTTCCCCTTTTTTCTAAGAATAGTAAAACAGTTATTAGGAACGCGCTTTTACTAAAACTTTCCTTGTTATCTGATAACTGATAACTGATAACTGATAACTGAATTGGTCACCCAAAAGCCGATCGCAACTCCGTACGAGCACTTTCCAAAGCTTCTGGTAATTTACTTGCGTCGCGTCCACCTGCTTGGGCAAGGTTTGGTCTACCACCACCACCACCACCGCAAATTTTTGCGATCGCTCCCACAAATTTACCAGCTTGCAAGCCTTTCTTGTTCACTTCTGGACTAAAAGCCGCAACTAAACTCACTTTTCCTTCTTCAGGAACAGAACCAAGCACCACTGCACTATTGTTCCCTAGTTTTTGCAATAGTCTTTCTGCTGCTGTTTTCAAGGATTCGGGATCAACACCCTCAAGTTGAGCAACGAGAATTTTATAATCGCCAACAGATTCAACTGTTTGCAATAAGCTATCCGATTTAGCGATCGCTAACTGTACTTTAAATGTTTCCAGTTCCTTCTCGGTTGCTTTGAGTTCGTTCTGTAAACTGGTAATGCGATCTGGAAGTTCTTCGGGTTTAACTTTAAAGCGATCGCTCAATTCCTTAACGACTTTATCTCGCACGTTCAGGTAATCTAATATTGCAGGACCAGAAACAGCTTCAATTCTCCTTACCCCTGATGCGATCCCAGCTTCCGAGACAATCTTGAAAACGCCTATTTCCGCAGTATTACTAACATGAGTCCCGCCACATAGTTCCATTGATACGCCAGCAAAGTCTATCACGCGGACTTCTTCGCCGTATTTTTCACCAAACATAGCAACAGCACCCTTTGCTTTTGCTTCTGCTATGGGCATAATTGCTACTTTGGCCGAATGAGCCTCAGCTATCCAGCTATTAACTTGTTCTTCAACTTGTTGTAATTCTTCTGATGTTAAAGAACGCGGACAATTAAAGTCAAAACGCAACCTGTCATAAGCAACAAGAGAACCAGCTTGTGATATTGAATCATCAACAATTTTCTTCAATGCTGCTTGTAGCAAGTGAGTTGCAGTATGGTTTGCCTGGAGACGACGACGACAAGCTTGATCAATTTGCGCGACTACAGTATCACCCACTCGGATCGTACCGCGTTCAACACGCCCGAAGTGAACAAAGAAATCAGATTCTTTTTTGACATCGTGGATTGAAACAACAACGCCATCACCAGAAAAATAACCGCGATCGCCTATTTGTCCACCAGATTCTGCATAAAATGGTGTTTTGTCAAGGACAATTTGTACCTCAGATCCTGCTTCGGCTTCTTCTTGTGAAACTCCACCTATAAGCAGTACTTCGATTTTTGCAGTAGTGACAGGTTGCGTGTAACCTAAGAATTCTGTGCTTTGAATATGTTCTGCCAGCTTGTCGAGACTACCTTGCACTGTTAAATCAATAGTTTCGTGTGCCTCCTTAGCACGTTCTACCTGACGACGCATTTCCTCATCGAAACCAGCTTGATCAACTGTAAGATTTTGCTCAGCAGCAATTTCTTGCGTGAGTTCTAGCGGGAATCCGTAGGTGTCGTAAAGGGTAAAGGCGCTTTCACCAGGGATTTCGGTTTTTCCTTGTTGCTGTAATTGTTGAATAATATCCTCTAGGAGTTTTTCACCGCGTTCTAGAGTTTTCAAGAATCGGGATTCTTCTCGTTGAAGTTCGGCTAAAATTGCTGTTTCCCGTTGACGAACATTGGGGTACGCGTCTTGTGAAAGAGCGATCGCGCTTTCAGCAACTTGAGTAGTGAACTCTCCAGAAATACCAATTAATCGCCCGTGGCGCACCACCCGTCGAATCAGACGCCGCAGTACATAACCTCGCCCCACATTCGAGGCACGAATTTCATCCGCTATCATATGGACAACGGCACGAATATGGTCTCCAATAACTTTCAAAGAAACTTTTGTTTTCTCGTCGCTGGTATTATAGTCAAGACCAGCAATTTCTGCTGCTTTTTTTATAATCGGGAAGATCAAATCAGTTTCATAGTTGTTGGGAACTTGTTGAAGGATTTGTGTTATTCTTTCCAAACCCATCCCAGTGTCAATGTTCTTACTTGCCAATGGGGTTAAGTTCCCTTCTGCATCCCGATTGTATTGCATGAAGACGAGGTTATAGAACTCGATGAATCGGGTATCATCTTCTAAATCTATATGATCGTCGCCGCGTTCCGGGTGGAAATCGTAGTATATTTCTGAACAAGGACCACAAGGTCCTGTAGGACCAGATGCCCAAAAGTTATCATCTGCGCCCATGCGTTTTATGCGCGCTTCAGTGACACCGATTTGATCTCGCCAGATAGCATAAGCTTCGTCGTCTTCTTCAAAGACGCTGACTACGAGGCGTTCTTTTGGTAAACCAAAGACTTGGGTTGATAGTTCCCAACCCCAAGCGATCGCTTGTTCTTTAAAGTAATCACCAAAACTGAAGTTACCCAACATCTCAAAAAACGTCTGGTGACGTTTAGTGCGCCCAACGTTTTCAATATCATTGGTGCGGATGCATTTTTGGGAAGTGGTGGCACGCTTGAATTCTGGTGTACGCTGCCCAAGGAAGATAGGTTTAAATGGTAACATCCCGGCGATGGTCAGCAGTACAGTCGGATCTTCTGGTACTAAGGAAGCACTGGGAAGGATTTGGTGTCCTCGCTGGGAGTAGAAGTCTAAAAATAAGGTGCGAATTTCGTTACCGCTGAGGTACTTGGGATAAAAAGACATGGGTGTTTACAAAAAAAAGTCAACATTCACCCTGCTATAATCAAGGGGATTGTTAGGAATATTTCCCCTCTTATATCCCAAATTGGGTTTACTGGCACACCCTTCGGGTATCTGCTTCTCTTGTTAGAGACGCAACGCGCAACGCGCAGCCTGCCCTTAGGGCTTTACGCGGCGCTCTATGAGGCAAACTAGTCTAACGCACTAGCTTCTCCAGACCCCGCTGCTCACTTTGTTGACCTAATATGGGCAGGGTATACCTAGTTAAAACCTCGTCAATTCGAGTGTAAGGCTTCTACCACGTATTCCACGGGCAGGTTTTCCATTTCTGGCACGAAAATTCTAACACATTTTCCAGGAATACGATTTTCTGAACATAAAGCCAATACTGTATTAGTTCGTAGTTGCTATCTGCCAGCAAGACAGCAGATAGCTCTCTTAGTTGTACTCGGAATAAGTCTATAGATACATTTATATCTAGATAACTATCTAACCTAGGTAGGATGAGTAAATATGTAAAAAGTATTAAACTTGGGGGGTTAGACTGACGCCGTCTATTAGTGTTACTTATGGCATTAAAGTTGAATGTTACCAATATATCTTGTGAGGATTGCGTAGCCAAAATTTCGGAATCTATCCACGTCATGGAGCCCGACGCGAAAGTAAATGTCGATATTAATACGAAAACTGTTACCGTAGAATCTAAAGCTTCTGAAGAGTCAATCAAACAAGCTATTGTTGCGTCTGGCTATCACATTGAAGGTTATCAATAAAATAACACTATATTCCTCGATACTTGACGAGGAAATTTAAAACTGGTTCATCTTCCGTTAAATTTAAAGTATCAGGGTTTGCTGTTTATATAATCGTCTCACAAGTGTTTTTACTGATGTCACGATAGCTGTCTCATCAAACTATGGTGGAGCTAAGACGCAAAAACTAATTGCAAAGCAACACAAGTAAGCAGTATAGATTTTTATAACTGTGCAGCTGTAACAGCCGCAGAAATAACTTTATAGTTATAAAGTTATTTGATAGAAGTATGAAAGGTATTTAAGTTTTCAGTATTACTGATATCCTGACACTAAATTGTTCATTTTTACTTCATTTATCTGTGCCTACTGATTCGGTGGAGTATTTGTGATATTGTTAGGAATATTTAAATTCTGTACTAATGCCCTAACCTCTAATAACTAAATTTACCAAAAACTTTAAGAAGTCAATCGAGATTCCGGGATTCTACTAATACTCTTGCTTTGGAGAGAGGGAAGCATAAAAACTTTATGTAATTGCTGGTTTACTTATCTCGGTTTTTACTAACAGATTGAGATTCGAGTATAATAAAACCTAAAGTTTTTACGTAGAAAAGAATTTAACACCATCGTTTCGTTAAGAATACTAGTGTTCAAACAACCATAGTTAATACATAAATCATGGAAAATACAGTAAGGTTTTTCATAATTTAAATATTATTCAGTATAAATACTGTTTAAAACAATAATCAAAAAGTAGACATTAGTTAGCATATATTCGAACGCAAGAGATGACAGTAAAGGATAATGATTAAGAGGTAAAAAAAAGTGGAAGTTTTTTAGGTATTGACAAAATAAACAATACAATATAGGAGTAAGAGGTTATGATAAAAATACTGGTTCACTATTAGCAAAAAGCATCAGTAGTTTTAACCAGGCTTATGTTATAAAAGTTGAAATAGGGCAAAAAACAAAGCAATGAATATTTCTATTCTGGTCTTTGGAAGTGATAGGTTCTTCGATACACTCCCGGATCAGATCCGTAATGCAACCGCTTTTAATGTGGAAGTACTTACGAATCTCAATCAAGTAATTTCCCGGATTCAAATCTCTCCGCCTGATATCATATTTGTCCAAGCTAGTTTGGACGGTAGTATAGAACTGTGCTGTTGGCTCAAAGACCAGATAAAACTATCGTGGATATACTGTATCCTTTTAGAGGATCGTCCTGAACTACTTACAAGTAAAAGTATCGATAGTATCGACTGGGAGGTGGAGATACATTCTGCTGTCCTTAGGCAAGGAGCTGATGCGTACATCTGGTGTATAGAAGATGGATTGTTGCATACCGGCTCAGTAAAAGGATGGCACCGTTTACTACTGGCGCAATTAACAGTAGGTTTGCGGAAAGTGCAGAAATATCGTGATCTAATACGGACAAACGATTTGTTATCAGCGATCGCCTTAGCTGATTCCTTAACAGAATTAAATAATCGTCGTGCTCTAGAGTGGGACTTACCGAGGCAAATTGAAAAAGCTCGTAACCACGGAAGCACGCTAAGTCTAATTATATTGGATGTTGACTACTTTAAAAAAGTTAACGATACGTATGGACATTTAGTTGGCGATCGCCTCCTGCAACTGCTATGTACTCGTATGAGGCATAATTTACGGTTTCAAGATACACCGTTCCGTTATGGAGGTGAGGAATTTGTAATTCTTCTGAGCAACACCACTTGCAATGAAGCTTTCATAGTAGCGCGTCGTCTTAATCGTATAGTCAGCGAGGAACCATTCGCAATCAACAATAAACTAGCTATTAATATCACAATTAGTTTAGGAACTGCTTGTTTAGAGCCAGAAGACGATTCTCAAGGAATAAGCTTGCTAAATCGAGCGGATCAATACTTATTACAGGCTAAAGCCAGTGGGCGGAATCGTGTCATCGGTTGTCATCAGCTCTCGCCTCACATCGTACCCACTAAGATAAGAACAGAGGAGAGGTTGGGAGTTATGGGTTAATTGCTTTTTGGCACTCTTCAACTGTTGCTCGTCGTCGCATCGCATTGACTAAAGCTTGATATGCATTCAAGTTTTCTTCCAGTAGGGTTTTCGCTTGAAGAAAGCAAAAGCGTTGTTTTTGTTGACAGGCTGATTCAGAAAACCCTAAACTCGTCAAAACTGTTCTCAGTTTGTTTTGATCGTCAGCGCCACCTTCAGCATTCTTAAAAACTAAAGTTTCAGCAACAATACCTGCCATCCAAATAGTGCAGTAGCGATTCAGCATTTGTTCGGTAATTGTGCCTCGCTCTAATTGGTGTGCTAATTCGTCATCATTAAAGCTGACACCACCTTGTCCTAATTGCCTTTGCTTGAATGCTTCCCAAGCATTGAGAGTATAACCAGAGATCGAAATGTTCAACAGCGAAGCAACTAGGAAATGTCCCGCTTCGTGGTGAAGTACACGTTCTCGATGTTCAGTTGAGAAACCAGCTATCCAATCTAAGATGAGATTACCCCCCTTACCTTGGAAGCTAAAAGCATCGATAGTCACTATTCCCAATATTGTAAACGTGGTAAGCGCAGGGATTACAGGGGATAAATGAAATAATGGTCCTAGTAGACTTGATAGCGTCACTAGGAAGATGGCGATCGCAGTTAGATTTATGGATGTCTGACTCATCGTTTCTTGTTTAAACAGTTTTTTGCCGCACGCACTATCCTCACTGGTAAAGAAATGTGGATGAGTTTTGCGGTTGTTAATACAACTTTATCTTTCTTAATTATATAAAGTTATTTTAGAGGGCGTAGGGTTTTGTGTGTAGCTCTTGCCTTTTTAGGAAATTCTTGGGTACTGAAGGCAGAAATTGCTTAAAATATGACATTTATGGACTGTGCTTTCCAGTAAAGCAAGTAGTCACTATTTAACCTCCTCTTGTCATGGAACATGAAGTATATACGTAAGATATTCTCCAGAAATTTGGGATTGTTTTTTGCGATTAGTACTCTCTTAGTAATGCTTCTAGTTCACAATGTCACTGTAGCTCAGCAGCAACCCAATGTAGCAACCTCTGCAGGGTTTACACTGGTAGTGACACCTAATGGACAAGGCAAAAATTGCACAGAATATGATCCCTGTAGCCTCGAGGATGCTCGTACAAAAGCACGTAGCCTAGCATCTTCAATGACTGAGGATATAGTCATCATGTTAGAAGGAGGGGTTTATCAACTAACCCAACCTCTCACTTTAACAAGCGATGACTCAGGACAGAACAATCATTTTATCGTTTACCAAGCGAAAGCGGGACAAAAGCCGGTAATCTCTGCTGGAATTCCCATTACTGGATGGCAGTATAGCCAACAACCAGGGGTAGTGATGGCCAATCTTTCTAATAATCGTATTTTTCGGCGGCTATATGTCAACGAGAAGCCTGCTATCCGGGCTCGACAAATAAACAGTGGAAGTTTCCTCCGTCTGCAAAGCTGGGATGAGACTAACAAAAGAATAGAGATCGACCTGAATGACATTGGCTATCACAATGATTTTACAGGGTGGGAAGTTACGGTGCATAGGCATTGGTCTTCAAACCATATGCGAGTGAAACAGATTACTGTGACATCAGGTAATACTGCGTTTGTTGAGCTACAGGAACCAGAAGCTGAATACGCTTTTTCTTTGCTGTTTCCTCCTCGAGAACCAAATCAGTCGTATTATTTCGAGAATGCCAAGGTGTTTCTGGATGCACCAGGGGAATTTTACCTTGATAGCAATGCGAAGATTGTTTACTATGTCTTACAAGCAAATGAAAATCCAGCAACCTTGAGTGCGATCGCCCCTAATCTTGAAAAAATTCTGACGATTCAAGGTAGACCAGATAATCCAGTACACCATATTAAATTTAGTGGTCTGACTTTTGCCCATGCTGATTGGCTAGAGCCTGGAAATAGCGGCTTTCTAGATATTCAAGCTGGTATTGGTGGAGATAAATACATGCCTGCTGGAGTTGAGGTTTCCAATGCTCACACTATCTCTTTTGATCAGGATACATTTAACCAGATGACGGCTTCAGGCCTTAACTTTTATAGAAATGTAAAAAATGTTACAATAAGCAACTGTATTTTTCAAGACTTAGGTGGTCAGGGACTTGCCCTTGATGCCCAAGCACAGAAAATAGGAGATACAGCACCCGTCAGCAATATTGCTGTTATTGGAAATACTCTAACCCGCACAGGACAGATTTACCCTGGATCCGTTGGACTGTTTGCTGGATATGTTGCCAACGTTACCATTGAGGGAAATGAACTCTTCGCCATGCCTTATACTGGGATAAGTGTAGGATGGGGTTGGTCTCCTTACGAAACCGTCATCCACGACAACATAATTAGGAACAACAAAATCCATCAGGTTATGCAGAGCCTAGATGATGGCGCTGGTATATATACCTTATCCAATCAACCAGGAACCATAATTGAGGGGAATTATATTTATGATCTTGTTAAATCTCCATTCGCCGAAAACCACCCCATTGTTGGAATCTATCTGGATGAAGGAAGCGATCACATAACAGTACAAAGTAATGTTATTCAGAATGTTCCAATGACCTATCACTTTAACAAGAATGGAAACAACAACACAATTAGGGGGTAGGGTGTTGGGTGCAGAACATTCATTTCATGAAACGCGAAGCGAGGGTTTAGGGAAGTTGAATTCCGTTTCAATTCCAATTTGCGCTACACCCTATTTTTGACACATAGGGTTCGCTGTATCTTGTATTCCGAGGTACTGAAGAGGCAAAAAGTTTATCGGGTGCATCTTTATAAAGTAAATATGAATTTTATATGTTTGTTTAAGTGGTTTTCTAGAGCGTCGTACTGCTAGTGATATAATCTCTAAATAAAATTTATATATTTTTAAGCAAGGGAAAGGGTTTTATTAAAAATAAAGTCTTTGTAGATATCGTCTTGAGTAAATAAATTCAGCATTTATATAGGAATCTCTAGGCAGAGTTAAAACTCTGTTGTTTGTTGTGTAGGTATAACCCTTTTATACGAAAGAATTAAATTTTATATTTTTGTAACTAGGAATTAATAAAAATGTCATTTCACTTTTTTCGGAGATATCCTCTCATCCCCTTATCAATAATAGTTGGGTGTTTAGCATTTGCAGCAGTGATTGTCCATTCATCTAAAACACACGCAGATAATGATGATACTGTAGCAAATTATCGCACAAGTTGGTTTGGTAACACGGCTACTGATCCCAAGACTGCTGTTCAAAGCTGGATTGAGAAGCTGATTGTCAAACCTGACGGTAGTGTTTTAACCGAAGCAAGCTGGGATGAATGGCATGACGGAAGAGAAAAGTCTATTTATAAAGATGGTAAACGGATAGGCGCACATAAAGAGACTGTTGACCCCTATCGAGTGGAGATAAAAGGTAAACGTTGGAGAATACAGAACCTAAATTTTCTTGGAGGAGACAGCATAGTTCAAGAAGGAACAGGCTGTAAAATTACTGATGCGGGGACGCCGAATGCTTTAGCGGTTACAAATAATAATCAATTGATGGTTGCTGACAACGGTCCAAGACAATATATTCGTATTTACGATGTCAGTTCCTGTACTCCTCGTCTAGTAAAAACTTTTGGAGAGAAAGGTGGTGTCTTTTCCCCTGGCAAACCCCAAGGTGTGGTTGAACCGCTACGTTTTTACGGATTGGATGGCGTTGGAATGGATGCAAAAGGAAATATCTGTGTTGGAGGGCACATTGTTGGGGGTGGGGGCTGGATACGCTGTTTGAGCCCTAATGGTAAATTATTATGGCAAGTTTATAGTGTGGGCTGGCTGTCTAATCCCGCCGTAGATGTAACAAGTGACGGCAAGGATTTTTACAGTTCTAGCACTATGTTCAAAATGGATTACTCTAAAACGAAACCAGGAGAGGAAGCAGGAAGTTTTCCTTACAAATTTACAATTAACATTTTTAAATACCCTAACGATCCGCGTATTGCTGTTTATTACATTGATAATAACGAACCAAAATTCGCACAACCTGCACAACTCAAGACAAAGAAAGGTGCACACTATGCAGTAAGACCTAATGGCATACTGTCCGTCAGAAAATGTCTAGGTCGTAAATATCTGTTTGGTACTGGACAAAATGGACCAGGAATGGCAGCTTTCAAGATGGATCCGGATGGGATATTTGCCCCGATGCCATTGTCGTCAGTTGTTGACATGCATAATTCTTGGGGTGTTGATGTTGATGACAATTGTAATATTTGGTCTGCTAATGAAGACACTAGACGAGAGATCGTTATGTATAAGCTTCAAGGAGTGGACAAGCAGGGTAATTTGGTGTACAGCGGTAATGCTACTCAAAGTTTCTCGCCACCGTTTGGAGATCTAAACCTAATAGGGCGCATTCACTATGATGCAGCTAAGGATGTTCTCTATCTTACAGGCTTTACCAATCAGAGACCAAGGCAATATGGTTGGGGACAAGTTGGATCTACAATGTATCGTTGGGACGGATGGCTTAAAGGTTCACGGCGTCTTCATCGTGGTTATCCAGTTATGTTTCCTCATGTCAAAGTACCAAGACAAGGAGAGAAACCGGCAAACGGGAAGGAACCAGACGAAGATGTTGAGAAGTCAATCAGTTACCAGTCAATTTCTTGGGCTGGTAACCATGCATTTGCTACTTTTAGCAGCCGTAGTCCTAAAGGAGAAAAAGGAGTAAGTACTGTTTATAATCTTGACAATGGGCAAACTGTTGGTTCGCTTAAGCCAAAAAATGTGTTTTTTGAAGGTTGGGTTGACCTAATCAATTCTAACAGTGCCTTCAAACGTTCCAACGGTGAGTATATTATATCGGTTGAAGATGATGTGCTCAACAAATACATACTCTATCGTTGGTGTCCATCAGGGAATTGCCCACAGAAGAAATAATTCCCGCTATATTTTAGTTTTGAGTAGCGCTAGGGAGTACCATTGGCTTAGCCGATTTTAATACGGCATCAACTAGCCCTGGAAACAGCGTCTCTAAATCTTCTTGTCGGAGTGTATTAATGTGCTGTGTACCTTCTTTGCGTGTCAAGACTACCCCTGACTCTCGTAAAATCTTGAAGTGATTTGACATGGTAGACTTAGCGATTGCAAAATCAAAATCAGCACAGCACTGCTCCCCTTTTGTTGCTAGTAGCCGCACAATCTCTAGGCGCACCGGATCCCCCAAAGCATACAGTACTCCAGCTAAAGTTATCTGTTTTTGGTCTGGGTGATAAAGGAATTTCATATTTGCATTATCTTAATAAAAGTAACTATATTTTATTTATTCGATTATATCGAAATATAGAAACTTTAGCTCTGCTTATGACTGACGGTTAAGCCGAACAGTTTAATTTTACTTTTCTTGATACAGACCAAGAAAGCTACACCGCTCATTATGAGGAATATCTGCGATTACGTATGCAGGTGGATTGATATAAATGGGATATCAGACAGTGGTATTAATGCGTAGATTGGTGAGAATTCCTATAAATCCCCATGCTTGCGCACTAACGCAACTACCCTTCTTGAAAGATAAATAAGTTACATTAAAGCTTTCTTTTTTTTAGTAAAAAAACATACACTAGCCTAGTGTTCCAAATATTTAGATTCTATGAAGCAGATGCCTTATAGAGTATGGTTTTTTAAGTAATAATACAATTTAGTAACTTTTAGAGTGAAAAATTACATATATAAACATTATATTACGTATGATTAGTAGAGCGTTTATATACAATAAAGGTGAAAATTGTATGAAGACGATTGTACAAAAAGTATGTAACAGAATTTTAAGAAAATATGAGAAGATTCCTTTTGTAAGAAACTCTGCTGAGATTGATTATCAATTGGCTTTAAAAACACATGCTTCTAATCTCCCTGTTCTTTCAATTGGAGATTTGAATTTAGTCAATGCTATCAACCGTGAAGGAATTGTTATGACTTCACTAGCATCTCTCTCGATAGCCTCAACACCTAAAATGCTTGAAAACGCAGAAAAGTTGATTGACAAAATTCCAAAAAGTATTTCTGCCAATAAAAATGAATACGTTGTTCATGCTACATCCGAGCAAATAATCGAGTATCCAGAGATTTTTATCTGGGGACTTGAACAACGCTTACTGAATATTGTAGAGAATTACATTGGGTTGCCAGTCGCTTATCATGGTTCTTATGTCCGTAGAGATCTTGCCAATCAAGTCCAAGAAAGATCAAGGCTGTGGCATATCGATAAGGAAGACCGCAAAATTCTCAAAATCATTGTTTATCTGAATGATGTCGATGATAATGGTGGTCCGTTTCAATATCTTCCAAAATCTCTAACCACAAAAGCAATAGATTCCCTCAAATATAGCTATGGCTATGTCACGGACAAAACGATGGAAAGTCTTATACACCCATCACACTGGAAATCCTGTTTAGGACCTTCTGGTACAGTTATTTTTGCCGATACAGGTAACATTTTCCATCGAGGAAAGATACCTGTAACATCAGACCGATTAACGATATTTTTTGACTACAGTTCTAGACAGGCAAAAGTTCAATTCTCGTACCAACCCTTCCTTCCTCAAGAGGATTTACATCTACTCACCTCAAACGTTACAGAATATCAAAAAAAGAGTGTTTTTTGGCGTGAAAGTCTTTCAGAATAGTCTCATACCAATTAATAATGCATCTACCTTTAAGTTTCTTCCTTGGGCTTGGATATCAATACCAAAGGATTTTTCATTCCTCGGCTTTTGTCTTTGTGTGCTACCAGATTTTTCAATTTGTTTAAGTGGTCTTTGAGGTAACAAATATTACTAATTTTTAAGTAATTGGACTGAGTGTGCCTGCCATCACGCCTTATACTCACTGTCCGATATCTGCAATTAACAATCAGTATTATCATTACCCAGAGTTCTAAAGTTCTTTCCCAGTGAGCGGAAGCTTATACCTTTTCAAGGGTAGAAAGTAGCTATAGCAATCCTATTTGATTTTTGAAAAAATCTCAGTAGCCTTGTAGGGTGTGTTGGCTCCGAGAGTACGGCACCGAAACCTTGGAATGGTGCGTTACGGACTTCGTCCTAACACAACGGCAGTCGCCTGCGGAGGGAAACCCGTCTGCAGCGCTGCCTGCCCTACATGTCGTTCAAAAATCAAGTATGAGTCCTATATCCCAAAAAATTATTAAAAATGTTATCAAACACTTTTCAAGTAGTGAAACTCTTGATTAATTTAAGAATAATTATTTAATTAGTACTTAGCACTCAAGCCTCTTTACTGCTAACTTTCAGAACAAACAAATTTAGCACTCTCAATGTTTAACTGCTAATAGATTGGCAAATTTTATGACTTATGATAGACATAAAATATAACTTCTTAAAAGGTAGACTTCTTGACTTTCAATCTAGGATACATTTTAAGAAATCAACACGATATCTATCTGGTAAAGAAATCGGGAAAGTAAAATGAAATACACTTTTGATATTGTAGGAGTGTCTCCAGTTTTACAATTTTTTAATCACCAATGTGATAGTCTACAAGCATCCCAGCCTTTTGGTGTCGAATACATAGGCACGGATAAATGCACACTTGATTCATTTATAAAATCTGTGGAACCGATACCGATAAAGTGGGGTTGGGATCTAGACGAAATAGTGCGCACTGTGATTCAGTTTTGGATGAACAACTCAGAAAGTATTGGCTATTGGAAATTACGTTTAAATGATGCAGGTAACGAAAATTTATTGGTGGGGAGAATCGCCGACATCAAGGCTTTGAAAACTGAGTTTGAACTCTTGCTAGAGCAAAATTGGTAATGTGGTTGTTAGGGATATATATAATCCTTGAGGGAATAGAAAGACGGCACAAGATAAATCGAGCAAGATGCTCTCACTAAATATATTTTTGTAAAATTGCGATGCTCCCATAACAAAAGCGTGGAGGATTCAGCCCTGCCACTAATTCCCCAACCCAGTCAGTTACTTCTCAGTAGCAAGCCTACGCTGCGGGCGTCGCGTAGGCTTGCCCGTAAGTCACTGATTCAAAAGTCATTCGCGAATCAGCTTTTTTGTCCAAAGTCCGATACGGTTTGCAAAAACCCCACATATTTTGAAGCTACCTCATCTGCATTTTCGATCAGCACCAGATGTCCTGCGTTGGGCAACCGGATCACTCTTGCACTAGGAATACACTCTTCCAATCGATTAGCCCCACTAATGTCGTAAATCTTGTCTTCCTCGCCCCAAACAGCCTAATGGGTTCACGAATGATTTAGGACTGCTATATATAGCAAATTACCATTTATTAGGCACTCATGATGTGTTGTCGCTCTCACGTAAGGAAAATTAATTATTCGCTATTGAGGGGGCGGAAAGCGCTGCTCTCGCGCTGGACTCGCCAGTTGGTGCAACGCTTATAATGCTTATTTGATATAAGCTAAGAGAACCAAGCACTAAAAACAATTATGTTAACAAGCGTTGACCGTTTATTATTCGTACGACAAGTACCGATTTTTAAAGAATTAAGGGATGATTTGATCGTGCGGTTAGCTTCGGTGATGGATGAACTATCTTTCACAACTAATTACAGTATTTTTCAAGCAGGGGATGAAGGGCGATCGCTATACATTATTGTTTCGGGGCGAGTGAAAGTTCATATTGGTGCTCAACAACTGGCTGTGTTTACTAAAGGACAATCTTTTGGGGAAATGGCAGTGTTTGATGCCCAACCTCGTTCAGCTTCAGCAACAACTTTAGAACCTTGTAAATGTTTGGAATTAACACAAGAGCAACTCTACGATGCAATTGAAGAAACTCCAGAAATTGCTGTAAATATTATCGGAGTCTTATCACGTCGTATTCGAGAATTGAATGATAAGTTTAATGCTTTAAGTGTGAAAATTTGATATCTCCAATTAACGTACCAGGAGGTAATACCAATTCTCTAAAACAAAACAACAAACACAGTGGGTAGGGGCGAACGGTGTACTCTGCGAGAAGCCCGAGGCTACGCCCTTATAAGGTTTTGGATGTGTGGTGACATTTAAGCGAATTCGTATCGTAAAATTTTATTAAGAACGTGGACAAATGAGTGTAAAAATAGACAAATGTGGCAAGACTGGCAACATGAAGTTATCAATGCAAGATATAACTTATCGGTTATCTGGCTGGCATATTTTTCTTGATAGTCGTCATTGCGGACACTGCCAATTTTTCATCTAACTACATTTGTAGTATATTGGTTATTATTGTAATATAGCCTGAAGTAGCTGTATACTAAATACAAGAGTATTCGGAAATAATGACAATTAAAGGTTTTTTTTATTTTTTTGGCTTTTGGGAGGATTGGCTCAAGTGTGAGAAAACCGTCGCAAGCGGAAGCAAGCGACGGCTAAAACTATTACTCTCTATCACTTATTAATAGTTGTCACTAAGATTAGCTTATGCAGTAGCGCGACAATATTGAAGAAAACGCTTGGGAATATCTGGACGTTCTCCCCAGTGGAGATGAATATAAGAAGCGTATACCCAGGGATAAGTACCCCATCCCTCGTATCCTGTAGATTCGTCACAGTCGTAGCGGTAAGTTTCAAACAGAGGTTGGTTAACAGTAGATGTTAAAGAGGAACGATGAAACTCATGTCCCCTAACAGTTGTACCTACATCGACTAGCAAATTATTTGCGACAGCAACAGCTCGACGATACCCTAGAGTTAAACGTCCACCCATTACAGCTATCGTAGGCAGTACTCCTACCATTGACCAAGAATGCTCCTGAAAATCAATAATTTGCTCACACAAATACATTAACCCACCACACTCAGCTATTGTAGGTATACCCTTAAGGATTGCTTGTTTCACTGCATGACGGGCATGGGTGTTATTTGCTAGTTGCTCAGCAAACACTTCAGGAAAACCACCGCCAAAATACATCCCCTCTACAGATTTTGGTAGTTCAGTATCTTCTAACGGACTCCAGAAAATTAGCTCTGCACCTAACTCTTGCAACAAGTCGAGATTATCTTGGTAGTAGAAATTGAAAGCGCGATCGCGCGCAACGGCTATGCGGATTTTAGACTCGTAAAAAAAGTGAGAATTTTTGCTCGTGGTAAATTTCCCTTGTACGTCCGTCCGTAACAGTGGTAGTAAGTTTTCCCAGTTAAAGCATGTATCTCCTAAATCAGCCAGTCGATCAATTAAAGCATTAAGTTGGGGAAGCTCTTCTGTGGGTACTAAACCGAGATGACGATCTGGAATTGAAATGTTATCTTCACGTCGTAGGACGCCAAGAATTGGTAATTGCAGGGGTTCTAGAGAATTTTTTAACAAAGATAAGTGGCGATCGCTTCCTACCCGATTTAGTACCACACCAGCAATTTTAATTCTCGGATCAAACGAGCAATAACCGTGGGCGATCGCAGCCACAGAACCAGACAACCGGCTACAATCAAGGACTAATAGTACAGGTAAATCTAACAGCCGTGCTATATGAGCCGTACTTGCAAAAGTGGTTGGGGATAAAACAGATAATTGGGATTGCTCCCCATCCTCCCTAGCACCTACTCCATCAAATAACCCCATCACCCCTTCAACAAGTGCATACTCTACCCCTTGGGTATGAACAGAAAAAGACTTCTGTACGTAAGCCTCAGAAGTTAACACCGGATCTAAGTTGCGACAAGCACGATGAGTAACGTGCTGATGAAACATTGGATCAATATAATCTGGACCAACTTTAAAAGATTGTACTTGTACCCCCTTCTTAGATAAGGACGCTAAGAGAGTAAGTGTAACAGTCGTTTTACCTACTCCACTGCGTTCTCCGGCAATCACTAAAGTCATATGCTGTGGTATTGTTCTTCGGTTTTTTCTCTAAAGTGCATAAGTTAAATGTACTAACATCTATGTAACCGGACAATTTGACGACTCCTCTAGAATAGCGATCTATGACCAAACCGTCTTATCTTGATTTTGATGCTGCCGCTTACCCATGGAAAAAAGATATTGACTATCGCGCACACCCCGAATTATATCGCGTCGGAAAAGGTGAGCAAGGAGTGTTAATTTGTGAACCCTACAAGAGTGAGCTAGTACCGCATTGGCGGTTTAAAACCCCCGACATCGCGCGTGCCAGTAGCCAAAAGCTTTACGAGATGTTTCAAGCCTATCTTGATCAGGGAGAATTTGTGGGAGCAGATATGGCGCGAAAATTTTTGCAGATGGGTTTCACACGAGCGCGTCGCTACACTAATTACCGTGGCGGGCGCAAGTATCGAGCGGAGGATAAGACTTTACTGGAAAAGGGCACAGGCGATCCACAGAAGGCTGAGAGCGCACGTATCTTTTACGAAATATGGCAAAAGGCGGAGCACAACCCTCAATATGCTGAAAAGAAGCAGGCTTGGAAAGATAAATTAGGCTAAAACGCCCATGTAAAAAGCCCGTTAGTCTCGAAATTACATTAAAACCTCAATCCCACGGTAGATTCTAATTAATATGTAGTTCCGGTTGAATAGAGGAACCGTGCACATATGCGGATAAATTTAAATGAAGCGTGACACCGCTGGTAAATTTGTTAGAAACTGGGATTCAGAAAAAAAACAACGAGTTAGTATATCTATTACGAGTACAGCATGGGGATTGCTTGATGAAGAGGCAAAAAAGCGAGGAATTTCTCGATCAGAAGTAATTGAACATGCTGCCCGCGAGCTGGAAAAAGAACGAGAAACTGAACAGCGGGTGACAACAATCCTAGAAAGCATTACAGATGCCTTTGTTGCTTTTGATCGGAATTGGCACTACACCTATGTGAATCAGGCAGCAGCTAAAATTTTACACAGAACACCAGAAGAACTCATCGGTAAGCATGTTTGGAATGAGGTGTTTCCTGAAGTGGTAGGTAGTGTAGGATATCAAGCACTGCATCAGACAGTCGATCAACAAGTGCCTGTTTCATGGGAAGAGTTTGGGGAGCCTATTGGTCGCTGGTTAGAAATAAATGCGTATCCATCACCTGACGGTCTGGCAGTGTATTTTCGCGATATCACAGAGCGCAAACAAGCCGAGGCAGAAAAGGAGCGGTTACTGCATGAGCTTGAGACTGAACATGCTCGCTTTGAAGCTGTTTTACAGCAGTTACCTGCTGGCGTGTTAATTGCCGATGCTGCATCCGGTAAATTAGTTCTCGCAAATGAACAAGCCAAACAAATTGTTGGGTACGATTATGAACAGTATCTTGAACTAGAAGAATATGTACCTATTACACCATTTGTAGCCTTTCACTCTGATGGACAGATGTATGCGCCTAATGAGTATCCATTAGCGCGATCGCTCCAAACAGGTGAAGTTGTCTCTAACGAAGAAATGAAGCTACAAAGTGATGATAGTCAGACTTTTATTAGTGTGAATTCTGCGCCAATTCTCAACAGCCAAAATCAAATTGTAGCAGCTGTTGCTGTGTTGCAAGATATAACCGAGCGTAAGCAAATAGAAACAGCACTGCGACAGACGGAAGAACGCTTACAACTTGCTGTATCTTCGGCTCAGATAGTTGCCTGGGACATGGATTTAATCACAAATTATGTGGTATGTTCCCCCAATGCACTCTGTGTTTGGGGTCTGGAAGAAGGTACAGTAGAAGATTTTTTGGCCAAAATTCATCCAGATGATCGGCTACAAGTTATACAAACAAACCAAAGGGCAGCGGCTGGAGAAACAGTTTATCAGCAGGAGTACCGCTTGATTGGTCCAGATGGAGAGATCCGGTGGCTTGACAGCCAGGGAAGAGTCCACTTCGATGCAGCTGGACGGGGAGTTCGCATGGCTGGCGTTTCTGTCGATGTCACAGAGCGTAAACAACTGGTTGAAGAGCTTCAACGCAAAGAGAGACAACAGGAATTTTTAATTCAATTAAATGATGTAATTCGTGCTATTCAAGATCCGAAGGAAATTATGTGGCAGGTGATGTGTGCCACAGGAGAGCATTTCCGTGTCACTCGTTGTACCTACGGTGAAATTGATCCTACCCAAGAATATGTCATCGTTGATCGGGACTACTGCAACGGGGTAATCAGCATCATAGGCTCTCACCAAATGGATACTTTTGGTCCGGAAATTATTGCTGAACTCAAGCAGGGCAAGACAGTTATTGTAGATCATGTTGATACTGATCCTCGGACTAGAGAAGCAGGTGCAGCTGCGTTTGATGCCATTGAAACTAAATCTCTTTTATGTGTTCCGTTGGTCAAACAAGGAAGGTTTATGGCGTTATTTGTGCTACACCATATCTCGCCTCGTCACTGGACAGACGAGGAAGTAGCTCTGATGCAGCAAATTGCTGAACTAACTTGGTTGGGCATAGAGCGATCGCGAGCAGAAGAAGCATTGCGGGAAAGTGAGGCTTACTTGCAATTAGCTCTTAAGGTTGGACGGATGGGAGTGTGGAAGTGGGATATACAAACTAGTGAAATTTCCTGGTCAGAAGGACACTTCACAATGTTAGGGCTGCAACCTTATGAGTGTAAACCCAGATATGAAATTTGGGCAGATCGAGTGCATCCAGCGGATGTAGTAGAAACTGAGAACAAGTTTCAGCAAGCTATGCTGAGCAAGAAAGAGTACCATCACGAATACCGCCTGCTTTGGTCAGATGGTTCTATTCATTGGGTGGAAGCCAGAGGAGGGTTTACTTACGATTTAAAGGGAAATCCGAAAAATTCCATTGGTGCTGTCATTGACATCACAAAACGCAAGCAAGCTGAACAAGATCGGGAACAATTACTAGAGCGAGAACATATTGCGCGAACGCAAGCGGAAACTGCACAACGTCAGCTAGCAACTATTTTTGAAACTTCTCCAGTGGGAATTGGTTTGTTGGATAGTAAGCAGCAATTTATCGCGATTAATGAGGCTTTAGCCCAAATTAACGGACTATCCCGTGAACAACATTTAGGGCATTCAATTTCTGAGCTTTTTGGTCAATCGGATCCTAGATTAGTCGCAGTCTTTGATGAGATTTACAATACGGGAAATAGCTTTATTTCACCCAGCTTTGCTGTCAATGTTCCTGGCCATAGCGATCGCTCTCCAGGCTACTACAATGTTTACTATCTACCAACGACAAACTCAAACAATCAAGTAGAAGATGTTTTAATATATGTGGTAGATGTAACGGAGCAAGTCAAATTAGAACGAAACCAGCGCTTTCTATCTGAGGCAAGCGCAGTTTTGGCTTCTTCCCTGGATTACCAAACTACACTAGAGCGAGTAGCACAGTTAGCAGTACCTGAGTTGGCAGATTGGTGTGCAGTCCACATAGTTAAAGAAAATAGTTCTATCGACCAAATTGCAGTAGCTCATATCGACTCCGCCAAACTTCAATGGGCTAAGCAAATCCAACAAAAATATCCCCTGAAACCGGATGCTCCCAGAGGTTCTGCTTGGACATTACGCACAGGAAAATCAGATTTATTAACAGATATTCCTGATGAATTCCTAGTACAAGCAGCCCGTGATCCAGAACATTTAGAAATTTTGCGCTCTGTTGGGTTTAAATCTGTAATGACGGTGCCACTACGAACCCAGGACAGAATTGTGGGCGTAATTTCCTTTATCTGTGCCGAGTCAGGACAACGTTATGATCAGAGCAGTTTACAGCTAGCAGAAGAACTAGCTCATCGTGCCTCCTTAGCAATTGAAAATGCTCAATTGTACTGCAGATCTCAAAGCGATCGCGCTAAAGCTGAAGCGGCTAACAGGGTTAAAGATGAATTTCTCGCAGTACTATCACACGAGTTGCGATCGCCCCTGAACCCCATTTTAGGTTGGACACAACTGCTGCGATCTAAGCGCTTAGATGTCTCAAAAGCTGATCACGCTTTAGAAACAATCGAACGAAATGCCAAGTTACAAGCCCAATTGATTGAGGATTTATTGGATGTCTCCCGTATCCTTCAAGGAAAAATGTCCTTAAACGTTGCACCGGTAAATTTAGTTGCAATTATTGAAGCAGCCCTAGAAACTGTACGATTGGCAGCAGAAGCCAAGAATATTCACATACAGACGATGCTCAATCCTATTTTTGGAACAGTTTCCGGGGATAGCAACCGTTTACAACAGGTTGTCTGGAATGTCCTTTCTAATGCTGTGAAGTTCACTCCATCTGGAGGACGAGTGGAAGTGCAACTACAGCAGATTGGAATGTATGCTCAAATTGAGGTTAAAGATACAGGAATTGGCATCAGTCGAGAGTTTTTACCTTATGTATTTGAATACTTCCGTCAACAAGATGGTGCAATGACACGGCAATTTGGTGGGTTAGGATTAGGGCTGGCTATTGTCCGCCATTTAACTCAACTGCATGGAGGAACCGTTCAGGCGTATAGTCTAGGGGAAAATATGGGAGCAACATTCATACTAAGTTTGCCATTAAATGCTGTTCAGCACGAGTTATCTGAAGATAATCACCCTTGTGAAAGTGAGATTGAACTGAGGGGTATTCAGATACTAGTTGTAGATGATGAGCCAGATATGCGCGATTTGGCAGAGTTTATCTTGACGGGAGCTGGGGCACAAGTTACTACGGCAGCTTCAGCATTAGAGGCACTGACGGTATTCAATCAATCCGTGCCTGATTTACTAATTTCTGACATCGGTATGCCAGAAATGGATGGTTATTCTCTGATGCGGCAAATTAGAAAATATCCTCCGGAAGAGGGAGGAAATATACCAGCGATCGCACTGTCTGCCTACGCAGGAGAAATCAACCAAAAACAAGCACTGCAAGCAGGATTTCAGCAGCATATAGCAAAACCTATTGTTCCTGACGAGCTAGTTAAGGCGATCGCAATATTAATGGGAACTGTAGCATAAACAACCCCACCGTAAAGTTGGGTGGGGCTTTTTGAATGGTTCAAGACATGTTCTGTACCACTAATTTAACGTTTGCGTTTTGTAGACCAGGTTGTTTGAGTTCGCACAAGGTTTTGTTAAGTATATACTTCTGATTAATTGACTCAATTAATACAGCCAAATTGTGCTTTTTGGCAACACCCAAAAGGTCAGCAATTAAGTCAAAAGATCCATCAGGATTACGCTCCCATCCGATATCATATTCACCTTCAAGAACCGCAACAATATCCGCGCAAATTTGTTGGCCACGGTAACCGCGAACAGCAGCATCAACGCTAACACAAATACCTAAGTCACGTAACGTTATTTTCAAAATTTCTGCATCAGTAAATTTGGTGGGAAAACTACGAAAGTGAGACAAAGTGATTTCCTCCTGATAAATTTTTAGGAAAACATTAATACTTAAGATTCAAGGTGGGTAAAGAGGGTGACTACTAGGTTTGCTCTCGTCGATTCCTTTCAGACACGCCTATTTTTGAAGCGAAAATCAGAGCAATCGATTGCTTCTTCGGTTAAGGCAAAAGTAGGGTGTAGAGGACACTTGAGACGATATTCTCCTGTAAAGAATTGACAGTTTGCACAAGGAACTTGATGCAAACGCTTCAAAGTAGGAATTCCATCTTGGGCAGCCATCCAGATAGACCACAACAGAAAAACAATCGACGCCCAAATAGTTAAAAAACAAATAGGTGCCAGAATAGGTTGTAAAGCATGTAATATTCGGGGATACAGTAGTTGGAACATAGTTAGCCCCTAAGGGGAATTCAAAATTATCAATCCCCATAGATAAATCTGGGGGCTTATGAATAAGGCTTTTATGGGAGATTGAGCATTGATTTTTCTCCTGAAACTTTTTTGCCTGGCTCCATAGAAACTTCTTTAAGCTATCTCTACTACTTCATTAACTCTTCATCCTAAAGGAGCAGTTTTCTGTAAATAAAAGTTGTTAAATGTGACACATAAAAAGAGTACAGAAATTACTTCTTTTTCGCTCGAATCCTTACAGTAAAATCGCTGTAATGAAGAACACAATTTGATTTAATACAAATCTCTCTCCTGAGCGGGAAATGCAATCGAGTTAGTAAGAGTTAATTTGTTGATTACTCCTGCAAAAGTAAATTGCATCATACAGCCTAACGAGCTAAATCCGAGAATTAAGCTTGTTTTATCTCTTCTTATACTCGCCAGATTATTATCTGAGATTGACCTCCAATTGAAGGCTGAAAGGGTGTTTATTTAATTACAAAATTGTTGCTGGCTCGCTAGTATTAGCAACTTCAATTAGCTAATGGAGGATGTAATAAAAATACATGCCAACAAAATTTCCTAAATTTAACCAGGATCTCGCTCAAGATCCGACGACACGTCGGATTTGGTATGCGATGGCAACAGGGAATGATTTTGAAAGCCACGACGGTATCACAGAAGAAAAGCTTTATCAAAAGATTTTCGCGACGCACTTCGGTCATGTGGCAATCATTTTCTTGTGGGCTTCTAGTCTTTTGTTCCACGTAGCTTGGCAAGGCAATTTTGAACAGTGGATCAAAGATCCGCTTCATATTCGCCCAATTGCCCATGCGATATGGGATCCCCACTTTGGTGAACCAGCAATAGAGTCTTTTAGCCAGGCTGGTGCTAACTATCCAGTTAACATTGCTTACTCTGGTGTTTATCACTGGTGGTACACCATTGGGATGCGACACAACGGCGACTTGTATCAAGGTGCAGTATTCCTGCTCTTGCTAGCGGCATTCTTCTTGTTCGCAGGGTGGCTGCATTTGCAACCTAAGTACAGTCCTAGTCTCTCTTGGTTCAAGAGTGCTGAACCTCGGCTGAACCACCATTTAGCAGGTTTGTTTGGCGTGAGTTCTTTGGCATGGGCTGGTCACTTGATCCACGTTGCAATTCCAGAATCACGTGGACAGCATGTGGGTTGGGAGAACTTCCTCTTCACCCCACCCCACCCAGAGGGTTTAGCGCCCTTCTTCTCAGGAAATTGGGGAGCTTATGCTGCTAACCCCGATACTCCTAACCAGATATTTGGTACATCACAAGGTGCAGGAACCGCAATTCTAACGTTCTTAGGTGGCTTTCATCCTCAGACCGAGTCTTTATGGCTGACGGATATGGCACACCACCACTTGGCAATTGCAGTGATCTTCATCATTGCTGGTCACCAGTATCGGACGAACTTTGGTCTTGGTCACAGCATCAAAGAGATGCTTAATGCCAGAAACTTCTTTGGTATCAACACTGAAGGTCAGTTCAACCTCCCACATCAAGGGCTGTACGACACCTACAACAACTCGCTGCACTTCCAGTTGTCGATACACTTGGCAGCGTTGGGTACAGCACTCTCATTAGTGGCGCAGCATATGTACTCATTGCCGCCTTATGCCTTTATTGCAAAGGACTTCACAACTCAGGCATGTCTGTACACACACCACCAATACATTGCTGGGTTCTTGATGATTGGTGCTTTTGCCCATGCTGGTATTTTTTGGGTACGTGACTACGACCCTGAGCAAAACAAGGGGAACGTCCTAGACCGTGTGCTCAAGCATAAAGAAGCGATTATCTCTCACCTAAGCTGGGTATCCCTATTCTTGGGCTTCCACACTCTAGGCTTATACGTTCATAACGATGTGGTCGTCGCTTTCGGCACACCAGAAAAACAAATTTTGGTTGAGCCAGTCTTTGCCCAGTTCATCCAAGCAGCGCATGGTAAAGCATTGTACGGCTTAAATGTTCTGTTATCGAATCCAGATAGTATTGCTTATACCGCTTGGCCGAATAATGCTAACGTCTGGTTACCAAACTGGCTGAGTGCGATCAATGACTCAAGGAATTCACTGTTCTTGACGATTGGACCTGGTGATTTTCTGGTACACCATGCGATCGCTCTTGGTTTGCACACAACCGTATTGATTTGTGTTAAAGGTGCATTGGATGCTCGTGGAACTAAGTTGATGCCTGATAAGAAGGATTTTGGTTTCACCTTCCCTTGTGACGGTCCAGGTCGCGGTGGTACCTGCCAAACTTCTTCTTGGGAACAAACTTTCTACCTCGCCTTCTTCTGGATGCTCAATCTGCTTGGGTGGGTTACTTTCTACTGGCACTGGAAGCATCTAGGTGTTTGGCAAGGTAATATATCTCAGTTCAATGAGTCTTCGACGTACCTTATGGGTTGGTTTCGCGATTACCTCTGGGCTAACTCTGCTCAAGTTATTAACGGTTACAACCCCTACGGCACGAGTAATTTGTCTGTCTGGGCTTGGATGTTCCTTTTTGGACACCTAGTTTGGGCAACTGGTTTCATGTTCCTGATCAGTTGGCGTGGATACTGGCAGGAATTGATTGAAACTCTCGTTTGGGCACACGAGCGTACTCCCTTAGCAAACCTTGTGCGCTGGAAGGATAAACCTGTTGCTTTGTCCATTGTCCAAGGTTGGTTGGTTGGTCTAACTCACTTCACTGTTGGTTACATCCTTACCTATGCAGCATTCCTCATAGGTGCAACTGCCGGTAAATTTGGTTAAAGTTTTAAATTTCCTCGGAGCTTTTAGCTGTTTCCTCCTTTATACCTTTGGGTTAGAGGAGGTTTTCTCTATTGGTAGCCAAAAACACAAAGTTCGTTCAGAAAAATTATAAAATTAATAGTTTAGAACTAACGCTTACTTCCTAAGATTAACCTTAACCTGTCTTTTAGATAGATGTATATATTTGGTAACAGAAATAAATTTTCTTAAAAGACAATATAAGTTAGCACAAATTTTCTAGTTTATTAATGACTTAAAAATTTTTGTGTGAGCTATTACTACATTACTTAGATAGTGATTAAAAAAATGAGCATTAGTCTGCAATACCCTGCATTGTTCATACTTCTACTAGCGTCCCTGCTAGGAACAATTAATCAAATGAGCCTAGCACTAGACGAATTAGATATTGAGCGCTTTTGTCTTTGGACTGCGATTGCTTCTGTTATTGCTGGGCTACCAGTGACCTTGTTGTAAAGTGAATCGGAAACGGGCGATTAAAGGATGAATAGTTATTAAAACAGGGAACAGGAAAATAAGTGTATCATTAATCCTGTCTAAGTGCTTACTATATCGCTTTTAAGGATATGTAGCGGTGGATGTGGTTTGGTGAGCTTTTGCCCAGATTCCTTAAGTCGATAGCCTAATCCGTAAATTGTCTCAATCAAATTTGCGGTCATTCCCGCCGTTTTTAACTTCTTCCGCAGCCCCTTGATATGAGCTGTGACAGCTTCTTCTCCAGGAGCTTCAGCACAAAACCAAATCCTGTTAAGCAACTCACTTCGAGTAAATATTTTGCGTGGATTTCGCAGAAAAAGCTCCAGTAAATCATACTCTTTGGGAGTCAGGTGCAGATACTTTCCTCTATAGATAACGACTCTATTGGTAGTATCAAGTTGTAAGTTTTCCCAAACCAGAACCGCAGGTAGAATTACTCGGCTACGTCTCAGTAATGCTTGAATTCGAGCGATTAGCTCTGGTAAAGTAAACGGCTTCATAATGTAATCATCGGCTCCTCCATTTAAAGCCGCGACGTGAACATTAGGACTTCCTTGACCAGTCATTATAAGAATCGGCATTTGATAACTCAAACTACGCAATTGCTTAGTTATGCTAATACCATCGATTTTAGGAAGGATTATATCCAGCAATATCAGATCATAGTTAAATGCGGTTGCCAATTCCAGTCCAGTTTGACCATCTGAAGCTATCTCAATTCGATAGTTATGACTCATAAGTGCTTGTTGTAGCACTGCTATGAACTCTAAATCATCTTCTATTAAGAGAATTTTCATGCAAGATTCTTCCCTTATTCGTTAACAGATATTACGTATTTAATGTCTTTACTATTCGGATAAAATTGTTATACCAATCGTGTATGAAGCTGCACTATATTTCCCTATAAGTGGGTCTATTCCAACAGAGCCTAGATTTTTAGGCTCATAGTTTGGAGCATCTTCATAAAAAACAGTATCAGTGAAAAGCCCAAAAAAAGATAGTTATAATCAATTAATAGCTTAATTTCGAGATTTTTTGCAAAAAATTTTAAACACCAGCAACTTTACTAAAAAAATAAAAACAACCTGCTAAAGCAAAGATTGCACCAAACTGGGTTATGTTGCCAACAAATTTTCAGTTACAATCACCTAAATTTCTTGCAGATGCACGCAAAGATCTTGATAGAGAGCATATAGCATTATACAACAGCAACTGTTAACTATCACAAAACTGTACTCTATCAAGGGAAAGTCGATCTATGGCACAAAACTTGTCTTCTTTAGTTTCGTTATTGTAAAAATATTTTGTATTCTAAAATACTTCTAAATTTAACTAATATTATATCTCTAGGTAGACTAAATATTTTTAGTATCCGAAGTAAATTATTTTATACAAAGTATTTAATACATAAATATAGCAATCCGGTATCAGTCATGAGAAAATACGGAGACAGCAATCCTTATTTTGCAAGCATTACAGGCTTTATTCGTTCTCATGTATCATTTAGGACTGCTATAGAACGTTATCAGGAGTATTGATAAACTTCTAATTCCGGAAGGCAGTCCCAATAGAAAATTTTTCTCTGCCATGCACGAAACTGGGGTCGCTTCTACTTAATCTTCGAAGCTCGTAAGTAGTACTTGTAAAGCTAATTTGGTATTGCGAACTATTTGAGTTTAGGCTATGCGTAAGAGCTTGGTAATATTCTCAAAGGTCTGGGTTCAAAGTGTCGCCAGGTTTGTGGCTCAAGTTAACCAGCCGTTTTGTTGAAAAATTTCATGATAAAAACGTCTCAAACTATTCAGACTCAATCTGTTGAATCGTTATTCAAGCTTTGGGCACAACGTTACGTACTTGATCTTTCTTCTGTATCCAATCAGACTTTATTATTGCAAGCTAACTCATCCAGCGGTCGAACTTTAACTGTTAATAAATTGAAGGATCGTGTGTTGGATATTAACTGTCAGATGGCATGGATACAAACTAAAACTTTATATAACTATATAAGAAATATTTTAGATTTAAATGAGGCGAGACGTATAACTCAGTTTGCTTTACGAGTTTATACTAAGCTATTGGAAATTTACCAACAACATGCGCTTAGTGAGAAAGCTTTGACAACAGCACAACTTGATAGTCATTCTGTTTGTGGATTAAGCACTTCACAGATTAACGAGCTACTATACGGGCTGGAACCAACATTAATAATATTTCAAGAGCAACACCAAGTCTCGAAGGACTGGCGTGCTCTTGGCTTTATGACTTCACAATTGAACTTTACCAACAGCTTAATTCTTAACAAGCTGACCTGTTTTGAAAAAGTACTGCTTAGTCCTTATTTGAAGTTTGTTGAAGAGCAAGTCTCTAGCCCATGGCAACGTGTTTGTTATGCTGCAGCTCAATATCAGTTAGATTCGCCAAGCTTAATAATTGTAGAGCACTTGCTACCTGCTGCTGATGAGATTGCCCGAGCCGTTTACCAGCAACTTGCTGAATTGCTTCCTCATCACCATAGCCGAAGGGGAGCTTTGAACCATCCTGGCATAGCGCATTCTTGTATTCGTGACCTAAGTATGTTTCAAGCCTACTTATGGCTATGTGTATTAGAGCGTAGTTTATCCCCTATAGAGCAAGAACTCCTTCCTTTGTCTGTAATGGTTGTAGAGGGTGTGGAAATCAAATGGGAACTGACTCAAAAATGGTGTCAATTTTTATGTGATGAAATTATCCGTCGAGTCTACTCACAACACCAAGCCTTATTGCTACCTTATACTATAGGATTGCAGCAGATATTCTTTCAACAACGTCGCCACTTAGGCTTTAGAGAGTCTTCAATTCGACTATAGTAAGAGCGCACTTTAGAATTTTCAGGAACCCTGAAGGTTGCATAGCAAATTGTCTAACACCAATTAATAGAGGTCAAGCCCTCGGTCTATTAGGACAGCTCGGCTGCGGACATCACTGCACTTCCACCTACTGCCTATAAACAGGTAATCTACCTGTGACCTTACTGGATTAATCCATGAGAGTACTCATCTTG
>JAESFG010000340.1_pt1 | contig 71717 bp, 64 predicted proteins | sample 9269371 | NCBI WGS metagenome assembly JAESFG01 (sample SAMN14506227, study PRJNA617093) | algae metagenome | isolation source: Aetokthonos hydrillicola CCALA 1050 (B3-Florida) and co-occurring... | place: USA: South Carolina | collected 2013-01-01
GTACAGTAGTTGTACCAGTCATGAGATTTTTTAATAATATGTTTTTCAACACTCTTCATTTTGTAAAGCCTCAATAATTTTTTCGGTTTTACGTTTCCACCTCCCTTATCCATATAATCTAGCAGCAAAACTACTAATAATTGCTATTATATCTTGCATTGATAACTTCATGTTGCCAGTCTTGCCACATTTGTCTATTTTTACACTCATTTGTCCACGTTCTTAATAAAATTTTACGATACGAGATCAAAAGTTTTAACTACTTCAAACCCTTCTGATTCTGATGAATGATTGCCTGGTCTAAAGCTAAAGAGTGTTTGCATCCCGGCAGATAGAGCTGCCCTTAACTCAGCAGTTACATCTGAAATAAATAGAATTTTCTGAGGGAGCACACCAATAGTTTGAGTAATTTTGCGATAACTGTCTGGTTCTTTTTTCGCTCCTGTTTGAGTATCAAAATAACCGCTGAGAAAGCCTGTTAAATCCCCCTCTTCTGTATGCTGGAATAGAAGTTGCTGCGCAAGCACACTTCCTGATGAAAAGATAAATAACTGCTTCCCTGCTCTTGTCCAACGTTCAAAAGCAGGTTTAACATCAGAGAAGATTTGCGATCGCAACGTCCCATCTCGATAACCTTGCTCCCAAATTTTACCTTGCAACGACTTCAGTCCTGTAGACTTGCGATCAATCTCAATTAAGTAACGGATATAAGGAACTACCCCAGTTGTTGAATTATAATTCCACTCTGGGATAGAAATACCCTTAGCGAGATCAGCTTCATATTCCAGCCGCAAAAGTTTCAAGTCAGCTTCGACTGATGACCAATCATGATGCTTTTGGAGAAACGCTTCCACATTGGCTTGAGCAAAGGGAAACAGCACGCCGAAAACGTATTCTACTGGAGTTGTGGTACCTTCTATGTCTAACAGAATCACATCTGATTGCTCGGAAAAATACTCAGTCATAACTGCTACTAACTCGTGCTAGGCTTTTTGATAGCTCCATTCTAGCCATGAATGAAAAAGTAGATAGTCATGGTAAAGCCAACAAATATGACAAATTTCCGAATTAATTGGGGGTTAACTCTACGTGCATAATGTGCGCTTAAATAACCGCCCAAAGAACCCCCTACTGCCATTAAAATAGCTTGTTGCCAAGCAATAACACCCGCAAAAATAAATGGGATGATTGCAACACCATTGACACAAGTCCCCAAAAATATTTTAAAGGCATTCATTGTATGAATACTTTTGATACCTAGAAACGATAGGGTTGCCAGCATTAAAATGCCTAAACCAGCGCCAAAGAAACCCCCGTATATTGCGATCGCGAATTGCGCTAACGCCAAGTTGATTATAGGTACAGACTCAACTGTTGACTTCTGACTGTGAAGCTGCAACCACCCTCTTAGAGCATCACCAAAGGTAAATACTAACGTTGCTAAGAGCAATAGATAAGGGATTAGCTTTTTAAACACATCGGCGGATGTATACAACAAAGCTAAAGAGCCAATAACTCCACCAACTAAACTTATGCTACATAAGAGCAAAAAAACTTCCCGCTTAACGCCTAAATCTTTACGGTAGGCTCCAGCGCTAGCCAGAGCAGCCACCCAGATAGCAGTATTATTGGTAGCATTTGCTGTGATCGGTGGTACGCCTGTAAAGATGAGGGCTGGAAACGTGATAAAAGTCCCACCACCTGCTACAGCATTCAATCCGCCTGCGATGAAAGCCGTATTGAATAGTAGTAGGCTATGGATAAAAGTTAAATGTTGGGGATCAATCATATTTAGAGATGGAAGATGTTTACCCTGGTTAAGCCAAAACCTCTGTTTTAATCCAATTCATTGTTCCCTGCCCCGAACAAGAAATTTAGAAATAACCCCTACACTCCTGGGGTACTTCCGCCATCAACTAGAATCTCTGCACCTGTAATTGAAGCAGCGAGATCCGATACTAAAAATAGAGTTAATGCTGCAATTTCTTCTGGCTCGGCAATTCTCTTTAAGGGGATTCCTTGCAGGGTTTGTGCTTTTGCTTGCTCAACTGTAATGCCTTGCGCTTTAGCGTTTTGTTCAGCTAAGCGTTCAGCCCGTTCAGTTGCAGTAGCACCAGGTGAAATTGCATTAATCCGAATGTTGTAGTGTGCTAACTCTTTAGAAATTCCCCGTGTGAAGTTGAGTAAAGCAGCGTTAGTTGTTCCACCCGGAAGGAAGCCAGGACGAGGTGTCCGCCCTGCACCGCCAATAATATTGACAATCCGTCCATCTCCTCTACTCCTTTGATGAGGAACAACGGCTTTAACTAGACGAATATAGCCCAATAATTTTAGGTTCCAAGCATCTAGAAAGACATCATCGCTTAGGTCAAGGAAAGATCCTGCACGGGCTGAACCAGCATTATTGACTAAGATATCAATCTGACCAAACTGTGCCAATGTGGTTGAAACAACTCGCTCAACGCTCTCTGCTTGAGTTAAATCAGCACTTATAGAAATGACCTTTGCCCCTGGTGAGGGTAGAGATTGGATAGCGCTGAGTGCATTCTCTAATCGTTCGGGGTTACGGGCGGCGATCGCCACATTCACCCCTTCACTATAGAGAGCTTTGGCAATGGCTAGACCAATACCTGCGCTACCACCTGTGACAATTGCTGTTTTCCCTGATAGATTTAGTTCCAAGCTCATACGATAAATTCCTATATTTGGTGAATCGGCTCTAGTTATGTTCTTTTCCTGACCAGATCACTGTGGTTAAGCTAGTGATTTTGATAAAGTACTTTAATCCTGTAGAATTAAAGTACTTTGTGGATGTAGAAAAAACTATCACAGAAAATCTAAATAATCAAGGAACACATATGATTCAAGCTTCTGTTGTCTGAGGGTACGGATATCCCGAACGTTGGCTGCGAAAGCTAATGATCGAGTAGGATAGCCTGAGTTTTCAAACAATGTGTACAGGAAACCTCATTTGATATGATACTCTAATTGTTAGTTTTTCAAACAATAGACCTCTGTTTCCCTTTTCCCCATTCCCTTCTAGAAAGGCAGCCATATCAAAACTTGAAGTAATAGGTTATTGGATGTATGTCACGTTCAACTTTACGGGCGTTCGCTTTGCGTACCGCAGCGATCGCGCTATCTCTTCTCATCAGCCTATTGACGGTTACTAGCCCTGCCTTAGCAGCTACGGCAAAGGTATTGCCTATTCCCCAAGAACCCTTTGAGGGGAAAATAGGGATCACTTACCGAGAATCAACACCAGATTTTCCAGACCCGACCACTGCACCAGCAAAAGCTCCGAATGTGCTGTTGATACTACTGGATGACGTTGGCTTTGGGCAGGCGAGTACCTTTGGTGGACCTGTAGAAACCCCAAATTTGAACCGGTTGGCCGAAAAAGGATTGCGTTACAACCAATTCCACACCACAGCCCTTTGTTCACCTACACGAGCGGCTCTGCTGACTGGGCGCAATCATCATTCAGTCGGTACAGGGGTAGTTGAGGAATTAGCAACAGGTTTTCCAGGATACACAACTATCCTACCTAAGAGTGCTGCCACTGTAGCAGAAATATTGCGGCAAAATGGTTATAACACCGCCGCTTTTGGTAAATGGCACAACACACCAGATTATGAAACTAGTGCGGTGGGTCCTTTTGATCGTTGGCCAACACGGTTAGGATTTGAGTATTTTTACGGATTTTTAGGTGGTGATACTAATCAATGGAGTCCGGCTTTAGTAGAAAATACTAAGCGGGTTGCACCACCAGTTAATAATCCTGATTACCATTTGACCCCTGATTTAGTAGATCATGCGATCGCCTGGATTAATTCTCAACAGTCTATCGCCCCTGACAAACCTTTCTTTACCTATTTGGCAACTGGTGCGACTCATGCACCCCACCACGCCCCTAAAGCCTGGATTGACAAGTATAAAGGTAAATTTGACCAAGGCTGGGATAAATTACGAGAACAAACCTTTGCTCGTCAAAAGCAACTCGGTGTAATTCCCGCGAGTACAAAGCTCACACCCCGTCCAAAAGAACTACCAGCTTGGGATTCTTTATCCAAAGACGACCAAAAAATATATGCCCATGAAATGGAAGTATTTGCAGGATTCTTAGCACATACCGATCATGAAGTGGGAAGATTGATGAACGCAATTGAACAAATTGGTGAATTAGACAACACCATTGTCTTCTTCATCGTTGGCGATAATGGTGCGAGTGCAGAAGGTGGTTTAGCTGGTAGCGTTAATGAATTAAAAGTTTTCAATAGAGTACCAGAAAGCCGAGACCAACTACTAGCTTCCTTAGATGATTTAGGCAGTCCTAAAACCTTTAATCATTATCATGCAGCCTGGGCATGGGCAGGCGATACCCCTTTTCAATGGACAAAACAAATTGCCTCTCACTTTGGTGGTACTCGTAATCCCTTAGTTGTTGCATGGGGCAATCAAATTAAAGATCATGGTGGAATACGGAATCAATTCCATCATGTCATTGATATTACCCCCACAATTTTAGAGGTGGCAGGAATAACTGTACCAACTGAAGTTAACGGAGTGAAGCAACAGAAAATTGAAGGTACTAGCTTAGCGTACACCTTTGAGAATTCTGATGCACCTTCCCATCATAAAACCCAGTATTTTGAAATGCTTGGGAACCGGGCTATTTATGATGATGGATGGGTAGCAGCTGCGCGCCATCCTCGATTACCTTGGCAAGGTTCAATCAAGGCGGACTTTCAAAAAGATCCCTGGGAACTATATAACATTAAGGAAGATTTCAGTGAAGCTAATAACTTAGCGGCTGAAAATCCTGAGAAACTGGAAAAATTGCAAAAATTGTTTTTATCAGAAGCTCGTCGATATCAAGTTTTGCCATTAGACGATCGCCTCTCTGAACGGTTTGATGTTACTCTTCGCCCCTCTCCAGCAGCAGGACGTACAACTTTTACTTACTATTCTGGTGTAGCACCCATTCCAGAAGGTAGCGCACCAAGTCTGAGAAATAGATCCTTCAGCATCACAGCTAATGTAGAAGTCCCAGAAAGTGGTGCAGAGGGTGTACTATTAACTCAAGGTGGACGTTTTGCTGGTTGGGGATTTTTTCTTGAAGATAGCAAACCAACATACCTCTACAACTTTGCTAATGCAGAACGTTATATAATCCAATCTCCTGAAAAATTACCGCCAGGTAAATCAACAGTTAGATTTGATTTTGATTACGACGGTGGTGGAGTTGGTGCAGGAGGAACTGGAAAATTATTCATCAATGACCAACAGGTAGCTGAAGGTCGAATTGAGAAAACTGTACCTTATCGATTGGCATTAGATGAAACTTTTGATGTTGGTCGAGATACAGGTACACCCGTAGCTGAAACATATCAAGTACCGTTTCCCTTCACAGGTAATTTACAGAAAGTTACCTTGAACTTGAAGTAGAATTCAGGAGTCAGAATTCAGGAGTCAGAATCAATTAGTGGCGGGTTTGAATTACCCACTAATTGCAGATCACTAAATCGTAGCCTTTTGGGAAGGCAAGCTACACGAAGAGTCTCCGATAGGAGAAAGTTTAGTGGGGGTCTTAAACCGCTAGATTCATGCACCAGTCCTACAGAATTCATACTGAATTCTGACTCCTGAATTCTGTTTGATAAAATTCTTATTTGTAACTGGGTGCAAAATTTTAAACTTATGAATGAAATTATCCCAATACTTGACAAAATAGCATTCTTATCATTTGTCGTTGCCACTATGTTTGGAACAGGTTTAAAGTTGACTGTACAGCAGATTTGGCAACCTCTTCGTAATAGCCGCTTGGTCATTTCATCACTTCTGGCAAATTTTGTCTTAGTACCAATTTTTGTTTATTTCCTTCTGCAATTCGTACCACTCAGCGAACCTGTGAAGGATGGTTTGATCATCATGGCATTAGCATCTGGTCCTCCAGCTTTACCTAAACTTGCTCAAATAGTTAAAGGTAATTTAGCTTTTTCTACAGGGTTGATGATGTTGCTAATGTTAGGTACAATCTTTTATCTGCCGCTGGTACTACCATTAGTTTTAGAAGGTGTACAAGTCAAATCTTGGGATATTGCTAAACCATTAATTTTGATGATGTTAGCACCGTTGGGAATTGGTTTATTGATCAAGGCAAATTATGAAACTATAGCTTTCAATCTCCAACCAATTACTGTGAAAATATGTAATTTGGGATTGTTTTTAGGTTTAGGAGTGAGACTGATAGTACACTTTAGCGAGATTATTTTTTTATTAAAAACAGGTGTAATTTTTGTTTGTGCTATTTTTGTTGTGTTTTCCTTTACTGTCGGTTATCTTTTAGGTGGTCCTGGAATTGACACTCAAAGAGTGCTAGGAGTAGGAACTGCTCAACGAAATTTTGCCGCAGCATTGTTAATAGGGACGAGTAACTTCGATGATCCCAATGTGGTGAGCATCATTATGGTCACAAGTTTATTAATGATGGTCATCGTGATGATTTTGGGAAAAAAGTTACCAGAACTAGACCACGCACAGACCAAAGAGGGAGTTGTTTCCTAGTAGCTGATTCACTGAACATTGCCTAACATTGTTGGACATTATTTGTTAGTATTGTCATGTCAAGTCAAGTAAAGTCAAGATTTTGTGAATGTAACTAAACGAAATCCAAGGTGATTTGTGCCGGTATCAGGGGCTTGAGACTCCCGTGCTTCAGGTCTATAACGACTACAGTAATTCGGGGCGCACAGGAAAGAACCCCCTTTAATCACATGCAAAGCACCTTGATCAGGTTTGTTGGGATCAAAACTGTCAACTTCATCAGGTCCTAACGGATTGAGGCTGTGGGCTTTACCTGAGTGACCAGTTTTATACCAGTCTGAGGTTAATTCCCAAACATTGCCTAGCATTTCATAAAGTCCATAACCATTGGGAGGAAAGGATTCCACAGGTGCAAGACCGAGATAGCCATCGGCCTTAGTATTAAAGAAGGGGAATACCCCTTGCCAGGTGTTAGCTTTTTTGGGCGAATACTGTTCACCGGCAATGAAGGCGTCGGCACTTAGACCACCCCGTGCTGCATATTCCCATTGGGCTTCAGTAGGGAGCAATTTGCCAACCCAATTGGCGTAGGCAATAGCATCATCATAGGCAATGTGAACCACTGGATAGTTATCTAAACCGTTGATGCTGCTATTGGGACCATAAGGATGTTGCCAGTTAGCACCCACTACCCAATGCCACCAGCTTAAATAAGCGATTTGTTGTACTCTTGGTTCGGGGGGCTGAAACACAAGGGAGCCTGGTTGCCGTTGCGAATCGGGTAAATCGGGAAATTGCTCTTTTGACAAGGGGCGTTCAGCAATAGTTTGATAGCCGGTGGCGTTGACAAACTTGCGAAATTCTGCGTTAGTCACTTCGTGGCGATCAATACAAAAACTATCAATGGTCACATCTTCTGCAGAATGCTCTGATGAGTAGTAGTTATCTGAGCCAATGGTAAAAGTCCCCTTGGGAATCAACACCATACCTTCACCACAGGAAATGGCAGAATCAACTCCTGAATTTAGCGCGAATGCGGATAATGGGCTTGGTACATTGATAAAGACAGCGATCGCGAAAGCAACAATAGCCAGTTGGTGAATTAAATTGAAAATCCAGGAGAATATCATAAATAAGTACTAAAACAGAATTAGTTACACAACTTTATTGTTAAATTGACCTAAACAAAATCAAGCCAAGATCTGGTTTTTACTTTTATTAATGGCAAGTTTAGAGGAATACGCTCAGCTAGATAACAGTAAGGAGTAGGGAAGTTCTATAGATCAAGAAAACAGCCCTAGAGATTAGCTAACTCCGGGGCTTCATTACGTTAGTAAGCGGTATTGATTAATCTACCATAAATAACAAGAAATTGTGTACAATTTAAATTTTTCAATTTCTGCCGTAATACCAGTTTTTACTTCTCTATATTTTAATTCAGACATTGAGTTATAGGTCAAAATACTGTAAACTGATAGATATACCACTATTTGACTAAATAGGAACTTACTACAAATCTCTTTCAGCAAGCAAGTAATTGAATGACTCAAAAAGCATAAGTCCCTCGATTCATCTTGGCTTTTTGACAGTGCTCGTATTCCCCGGAGGTTTACTTGCAATGCTACACCTTATTAATTTTGCCCAACGTCCAGGCTATCAAACTACACATACAGGCCAAAAAGGAGGACAAGCAATTGCTCACAGCCTATAGCGAGAATGAATTACAATTAACTGCTGACGTACTGGTAATTGGTGGCGGTCCAGCCGCTGCATGGGCAGCATGGGCAGCAGCATCCCAAGGTGTCAAAGTAATCATTGTTGATAAAGGTTTTCTGGGTACGAGTGGTGCAGCTGCTGCCAGTGGCAATGGCATCATGGCTCCTTCTCCAGAAAATTGGGAAAAAGTTAAATGGGATCGTTATCTCAGCGGCAAAAATCTAGCTAACTTACGTTGGATAGAGCGTGTTATCGAAAAAACTTGGCTCAGTTTGCCCCTCGTGGAAGATTGGGGCTATCGTTTCCCAAAAGAAAATGGGGAATCCGTGCGCCAGAGTTATTATGGTCCTGAATACATGAGGGTACTCCGCAAAAACCTCTTGCGTGTTGGCGTTCAGATTCTTGACCAAAGTCCCGCTCTAGAGCTTTTAGTAGCTGAAGACGGCTTGGTGGCTGGAGCAAGAGGCGTGCAGCGGCAACATCAACGAACCTATACGGTTCGTGCTGGTGCAGTCGTCATGGCGAATGGTGGTTGTGCATTCTTGAGTAAAGCTTTAGGTTGCAATACCAATACAGGTGATGGAATGCTGATGGCAGTGGAAGCTGGCGGTGAACTCTCAAGCATGGAAGCTTCTAATCACTATGCCATCTCAACTGCTTTTAATGCAACAGTGACAAGAGGTGTCCCCTTTGGTTGGGCTAGTTATACTGATGAATCTGGCAATGATCTTGGTGGTTATATCAATGGTCGTCGGGATCCATCATTCCTTCCCAATGCTCTCCTCAAAGGCTCTGTTTATGCCCGTTTGGATCGTGCGACACCTGAAGTCAAAGCAGTGATTGAAAAATCTCATTTCATTGCTTTTCTCCCATATAAAAAAGCTGGCATTGATCCCTATACAGAACGAGTACCTGTAACGCTGATTTTAGAAGGTACTGTCCGTGGTACAGGCGGAATTCGGATTGTCAATGATAGTTGTGGGACAAAAGTTCCTGGGCTATATGCTGCTGGTGATGCTGCATCGCGGGAGTTTTTAGCTGGTTTAGCTTCTGGAGGTGGTGGTCCTAATGCAGCTTGGGCTATCTCGACAGGACAATGGGCAGGAGTTGGAGCAGCTGATTTTGCGAAGAGTCTGGGCTCTCATGCTCATGAACGGGTTGTGCATCCTGCTGGTCAAGCGGGATTTAGATCGCAGTCTTCTACTGGCGAAACATTTGATAGTGAGGCGATCGTGCGGGGTGTACAAGCACAGATGTTCCCGTTAGAGAAAAATTACTTGCGTTGTGAACAGGGACTTCTGGATTCCCTCGCCGAGTTAGAAACGCTGTGGCAACAGGTACAAACTAACCCGAAACAAGATACAGTGCGCGATGTAGAATTTTCTCGTCGAGCGGCTTCTCTCACATCTGTAGCGCGGTGGGCATATTTTAGCGCTTTACATCGCACAGAAACCCGCAGCGAACATCTTCGCGTAGACTATCCCGAAACTGATCCAGATCAGCGTTATTACCAAGCAACAGGGGGGTTAGAAAAACTTTGGGTGAGGCGTGATTGGATAACAGATCCCATCCCTACACCGCCAGTAGTTAAGACTCAACCCGCACCTTCTGTATCAAAGCTGTAGTGTACCAGGAGTAATACTATGATTGAGCTTATCAGCCAGAAACTCTGTATCAATTGCAATGTGTGTGTCCAAGTTTGTCCTACCAATGTCTTTGACTCGGTACCAGACCAACCGCCGGTAATTGCCCGCAAGGAAGACTGCCAAACTTGTTTCATGTGTGAGGCCTATTGTCCTGCCGATGCACTCTATGTTGCACCTGAATCTCACACCAATATTGCAGTCAGTGAAGATGATTTAATTGAAAGTGGCATTATGGGTGAATATCGTCGTATTTTGGGTTGGGGATATGGCAGAAAAAACAATAGTGATTTGGATACCGCTCATAAACTGCGCCAACTTCCGCGCCCGTATCAAAGTAGTGTTTAATCGAAGTCGGACTCTTGAAGCTTGACTCCAACCTCATCAGTAGGGTATGAGTTTATCCATCTGATACCCCTCCACACATCAATCCCACGGCTATTGCCCGTGGGAAGACATCAATAAGTTTTACAGAAGTGAAAAATTGTTCCCTATCAATTGGACGTCGGCTGAGTTTCAAGTCTGAGGGTTTACAAAAAAGCTCCTTTTGTTGCTAGAATGTCTCAAACTTTGGTCTTAGATAATGAAGGACTATTTTCATTGCCACCAATACTGCCTCTTTCTTCAGCCCAGGAAGAGGGAAACACAATATACACAATTATGTGACTTTTGCTGGCGCGAATACTTGTTTTGCTGGAGTCTCTACTTTAGAGAACAATGGCTTGAGTTGCAAGCTAATCATCAGAATGGTTCTCAGCAACCCGAGAAAAAAGAGTCATTACTAAATGAAGAACTCAACAACCAAAAATATACTATTGAGGCAGGCTCACTAGAATAACTACTCTACTCTCCGAGTAACAAAATTTATGTGAAGAGCGTCCCACCTTCAGCTGGGTGATAAACCAGCGTACTGTTCTGGTTTGAGCATAGCGTCTTTTACATCTATTTTTTTAGGTATTAATTGCAATTTATAGAAAGTATCAGCCACTTTCTGTTGTTCATTAATCAACTCTTGATTAATTGGTACGACTCCAAAAGTCTTTCTAAAAGTTGCTTTTTTAATGATTTCTAAATCAATCTTTAACGCTGGTGCCAGTGCTTCTGCGACAGCTTGTCGATTTTTATCAGACCAATCTTCTAGTTTTTTAATCTCCTCTAAAATAGCCTTAATTATTTGCGGATTCTCATTGGCAAACTTCCGACTGGCAAGATAATATCCTCCTTGCTTATTTACATTTTTCCCATCCACCAAGACACGGGCATTAGTATTTTTTTCAGCGTCGGCATAAAATGGATCCCAAATTGACCAAGCGTCTATATTACTCTTAACAAAAGCAGCACGGGCATCAGCAGGAGGTAAAGATATAGGTGTAATATCACTATATTTTAATCCTGCTTTTTCTAAAATTTGCAGTACAAAATAATGAGCGCTAGAACCTTTTTGAAATGCTATTTTTTTGCCTTTTAAGTCAGCTAATGTTTTGATAGGCGAGTTTTCCGGAACAAGAATAGCCTCACCAGCAGGGCTAGCAGCAATCCCTGCAATGTAAGTCAGCGATGCTCCAGCAGCTTGGGCGAAAATTGGTGGAGATTCTCCTGTATGACCAAAATCAATACTTCCGACATTCATCGCTTCTAAAAGTTGTGGTCCAGCAGGAAATTCAATCCACTGAACAGATACTCCTTCTGGTTTCAGACGGTTTTCTAAAACACCCTTACTCTTAAGAAGAATTGCTGATTTTTGATAGCCAAACCTAACTACAGATGTTTTGGAAGAATTTGTATTAATGGTTGATGTAGCAGTAGAGTTACCTGAATTATTGGGGGTACAGGCAGCAAATAACATCGTTATACATAGGCCTGCTATAAAAGCCCCAAATATATCCCGCCGAAATACAGATAACCAATTTTCTTTTCTTTCAAGCCTAAAGCTACTATATGGTATCAGGGATACCCTTCCTGAGGTTATCTTTCGCAAATATTTAATAAGTAGGCTAATCATCAATCTTCAATTACTGACATTGTACTAATAATAGATATAATTAGGGTAATATGCAATCAAAAACGTTACTGTGTGCTATAATATTATGGTTGCATAATCAGCCCTATTCCAGAGAAAATCTTAACTTGGTTCAGAAGTTGGTGGGGTTGAGTTAGCGTCTCGCTGGAAAAGGCTATAAAAAATTGAAGGACGCACTCCCACATGTTTGACGACAAGATGGGTTAGCCAGATATTCCACACCATCATACTAAAGCTGGTCGCGATCGCTGCTCCAACAATTCCGAACAACGGGATGAGAATTGCATTTAATCCCAGATTTAGCAAAGCACTACAACCTATGACCTTAAATGATTTATTTTGATGCCCCGTCATAATCATCAAATAACCAACCGATCCGCATAAGGCATTCACCAGTTGTCCTAAAATCAGAATTTTCAGTGACCAACTTGCTGCGATAAATCCAGGTCCGAATAAGCCTAGAATCGGTTGCGCCAAGATCATGAGCCCGAAAGCAATAGCAATCGTCGGATAAAAAATCCACAGAGTTACGCAGGAAACGAGCCTTTGCAATCCCAGTAAATTCCCTTGAGCATAGAGACTGGAAAACATTGGTGCAGCAACCATATTCACAACCTGTAAGACGAAACTAGTCCACACAGAAGTCTTGACCGCTGCATTATAAACACCCGTGGACTCTGGACCCATAAAAGACCCTATCATCACCGTATCGGTTTGACTCAAAAGTTGCGATGATGCTTGCTGGATTAACAGAACCAGCGCGACTGCTAACCACTCTTTGTACGCATAAACTGGAGTAGCTGATACGAAGTTGCGATTTATCTTCTGCCATAACAATGCAAACTGGAAACCAAGGACTACCAGAAACATTACCGTGGCAACGTCAATCATCCGTAAGCTTGTAAGCACGCCGTTCCGATGCCATAGTAGAAATCCGCTACACAGGATTAACACTGGCAATATAATTTGGGATGGTATAAAAGCTAGCGGAATATCCTCCATAGCCCTAGCACTTTCTTGCTGCAACGTTGCTAAAGCCTGTAATAGCACCAACCCCATCCCGTATATAAGTGGTACAGCATAGACAAAGGGATGGTAATCGTTAATAACTGTGAGCGCGAAAGCTGCAATGCAAGCCAGCAAGCAACTAGCAAGCACTGTTAGAACCCAACTACCGCGAAAGATCCCGTGCAAACGTCCCCAGTCATTTTTCACCCGGTATTGTGGAATTAAACGCAGAATCGTACGCGGCAAACCTAGTCCAGCAAGAATCGCTAACAATAACGACCAGGACATGATATATTCATAAATCCCATACTCGGTCTTCCCCATCCATTGGGCTAGGGATATTTGAAGCAGATATACCAGTGCAAGACCACTCGCTTGGATAATCAGAGCGATCGCGGTATCTTTTGCTAACGTTACTATCTGAGTGTTTCCTTGAGCTTGAGAAACGGCAGAGTTAGTCATAGTTTTCAATCCAGAACTTAAATATTGTTGAACTCCACCACTGCCACAGTTTAAGAATTGCAAAGAGTTAGAATAAAATATCTCCCATAGCCCATGTGGATTTAACAACCTCAGGCTGCATCCTCAAGGCTTTAAACAAGTAATTCTATTCATTAATTGCATCAAAAGAGCCTGCTTGTGTTTGAAACATGTATCATACTTTTTTCCAACCTAAATATTTGTTAGCTGTAAAAGCTACGGCTCCTTACGAGGGTACTTAGTTTAGAGTTTTTTATCAGGCGAGGTAGGAATTGATTAATATCGCTAATATAAAGAATACACTAAAATTATCCATTTAGCGTATTTACTAATCATGGTATTTGAAATAGTTGGTGGCTCATATCAGGCGAAACTATCCGTCTCGCTTTGAACACGTCAGCGCCCGTGATGAAATTAGCGCTCAAAATTGCTCCCATACGCGCTTGACTTCTACATGCTCCTTTCCAGGCACTACTTTATATATGTCTGGATTTGTCAATCCCTGCCACTCAGTAAAGCCTATGTGTTCATTGAAATGTTTCAATAGTAGCGGAACCCCCGAAAAAAAGTCTGAGAGTAAAGCGGCTTGTAACTTACCCTCGTGTGTAAGTGGGGCATCAGGTTGTTGTCCTGATGATTGACACTGCCTGACCACATACAAAACTTTATCAGTGCTGTGGGCTAGTTCAGATTTCATTAATTGTGCTAGTAACTGATAATCATTAATTGTACTAATAACTGATAAAATTACAGTAATTTTCCACAAAAACGTCCCAGTGGTTGGCGGTAGTCGTACCGTCTACACCTTCGGATAAGAGTACTGTCGCTTGAGGGTTTTTTATCACGATACAGTACGTTCTGTAAAGCAACGAAATAACCTTAGCTGTCAATTGCAGTGAAGAATCTGGGAAAAGCGAAACAACAAAACAATTGTTAACTAATAACTACTAACAACGCAAAATGTCAAAACAAACTATTAATCTTGATAACCAACTCTACAATTACCTGTTATCTGTTTCTATACGGGAGAATGCACTTCTTCAGAAGTTACGAGATGAAACAGCCAATTTGCCTCAAGGTAGAATGCAAATTTCTCCAGAACAAGGGCAGTTGCTCGGTCTTTTGGTGCAGTTACTTGGAGCAAAGAAAACTCTAGAATTAGGGGTTTTTACGGGTTATAGCTCCCTTTCTGTAGCCTTGGCTTTACCTGATGATGGTAAGATTATTGCTGCTGATGTGAGTGAAGAATTTACTGCCATTGCCCGGCGTTATTGGCAACAAGCAGGTGTTGCTCATAAAATTGATTTGCGATTAGCACCAGCATTAGAAACTCTAGATGACTTGCTAGCATCAAACCAAGCTGAGACATTTGATTTTGCGTTCATCGATGCTGATAAAGAAAATTATGATGCATATTATGAGCGTGCTCTGCAACTAGTACGTCCTGGTGGGTTGATTGCGATTGATAATGTTTTATGGTCGGGGCGAGTGGCTGATCCGCAAGTTCAAGATCAAAACACTCAAATTATTCGGAATCTAAACAAAAAATTACATCAAGATGAACGGGTAACGCTTTCCTTAGTTCCTATCGGTGATGGATTGACATTAGCACTTAAGCGAGGATAAAACAGGGCTTTGGTTGTCTGTGTGGAATAAATCTAGAGGGAGGATTCCAAAGGAAGCAAAAACTTTGATAGCCCTCATCCCCCTAACCCCTTCTCCCAACCTTGGGAGAAGGGGAGATAGAACTATTTAACACCCGATACCGTACCCGATAAAATGTCATTTCCGGCTAATAATAGATTCTGGAGTAATTGCAGCATACTGTTCACGAGTCAGTAATACTTTCTCAAGATCCAGAGGCTTAGGCAACAAACCTTCTTTGTAGAAGTAATCAATGACTCGCTGTTGTGACTTGATGCGCTCAGAATCTATTTGACTGAGTTGAAAAGATGAGCGGCTATTAACCTTTTCCTGTATGTCTAAATCTAGTTTTGTTTCAGGTATAAGTAGCTTTGCTGTCTCTTTGGGATTTTCATCCGCCCACTTACTTATCTTTTGAATTTCTTCAATGACAATTTTTAACAGATCTAAATTTGCCTCTGCAAATTTACGAGCGCCGATATAATAGCCACCAGGAAGATCCAAACCTTGAGAATCTCGCAATATCTGAACTTTTTTATCTCTTTCACCAATAGCTAGAAACGGATCATAACCAACCCAGACAGGAATTTTACCTTGGAAAAATGCGCTAGCAGCGTCTACGTTGGATATACTGATAGGTTGAATATCACTGTATTTTAAACCGGCCTCTTCTAAAGCCAAAAGCACAAAATAGTGAGTGGCAGACCCTTTCTGAAAAACTACTTTTTGACCTTTTATATCCTTAAAGTTTTTAATTGGCGAGTTGGGAGGTGTAACAAATGCATGACCCGTTCCAATTGCAGGTACGCGACCTACAAGATAAACAATATCGGCTCCTGCTGCCTGAGCATAGATAGGCGGAGTATTACCAACTGATCCTAAATCAACCCTACCAACATTCATGCCTTCCATCAGTTGTGGGCCTTGTTTAAATTGGAGCCATTGTACTTTCACTCCCAGAGGTTCCAGGCGTTTTTCTAAAACACCAGATACTCTCACCAAATCGCCTGCTTGTTGATAACCTATGCGCAACACTTTTGCTTTGATACCTGAAGTAGTATTAGAAGCAGCAGTAGCAGAGGAATTTTCTGCTGCTTGATTTTGATTGCAACTACCCAGAATAAATGCTGTAGAGAGTCCTAGCATTCTTGGTGCAATTACTCGGATAAAGTGACGGCGATGAAATTTTGGAATCATAATTGATTGATGTTTGCTGAGATTCAACCCTGCTTAAAAAACGATGCTACAGCGAGACGAGCAGCGAAAAAATGCGACATTCGAGTTTTCAATCCCACAGATTGATCTGTGGTAAAGACCCTGTTCTCTGCCCCCTTTAAAAGTTAATTTTTAATTTCTCAATTTATAATACTATAAGTCTATCAGTTAAATGTATTTTAAGCCCACGAGATTTGTATATCTATAACTGCTGCACAATTACGAGGTCTTGCTGCGTACAAAATTGGGATGGCACGTAACCGAGCATTAGCTCGCAAACAGCGGGCTTTTAGAGGATCTTGCATTTGTTACTTATTCGTGTAAATATTATTTCAAACTAAAAATACGGTAATTCTTTCAATTTGGTGTATTAAATAATAATAAAAGCATACTTATGTTCAAGAAATTCCTGCTAGTCCGACTGTTGGGTATTTTCAGCGGATTCTTCTATATTCGGAAATTATCGAGAGTCCGCATATTTGCACTATTGTTTAGTTTAGGACTAGGCTTGAGTCTTACTCTGTCAGCTTGTTCCACCAGTACAAGTAACTCGGCTACAACGCAAACAGCAGACCAAAAAGGTGTTGTTGTTCGCATAGGTTATCAAAAAGCAGCAACTATTCTCTATTCACTGAAGGCAAAAAAAGATTTAGAGAAAGCTTTGCCTGGTGCCATCGTGAAATGGACAGAATTCCCAGCCGGTCCACCAATGTTAGAAGCAATGAATGCTGGAAGTATTGATTTTGGATACACCGGTGAGTCACCGCCCATATTTGCTCAAGCAGCAGGTAATCCCTTGGTGTATGTTGCTTACGATCCTTGGACTCCAAAAGCTGAGGCTATCATCGTACCGAAAAATTCACCAGTTAAAACTGTAGCAGAACTAAAAGGTAAAAGAGTGGCTTTTGCTAAAGGCTCAAATACTAACTACTTACTGGTAAAAGCGCTAGAAAAAGCAGGATTAAAGTATGATGACATCAAGCCAGTAACGCTTCCACCTCCTGATGCTCGTGCAGCTTTTGAAGGTAACAATGTAGAAGCATGGGCTATTTGGGATCCATACTTAGCCGCAGCCGTAGCTTCCACAGGCGCACGGACCTTAACTGATGGAACAGGACTAGTACCGAATCGTGGTTATTATCTTGCAGCTAAATCTTTTGTTGAGAAGCACCCTGATACCGTAAAAATACTTCTTGATCAAGTCAAAACAACGAGTGACTGGGCGCAAAAAAATCCCAGGGAAGTAGCGCAATCACTTTCGCCAGTCTTAGGTATTGATGCTGCTGTTTTGGAGGTAGCAGAAAGGCGTCGTGAGTATGGAGTATTACCAATCACAGATGAAGTTATTGCTGGACAGCAGCAAATAGCTGACGCCTTCTATAAAATCAAACTGTTGAACAAGCAAATCAACGTCAAGGACGCTGTTTGGAAAAGCAGTTGAATATTGCTGTGGTTTCTCAACGCCGTATTGCCCGGAACATCCCAAAGCGGCACAAACCTACGCCAAAGGCTAACCGCATCAACAACAGGGTAGGAACTTCTCGCAAGGATTTGATAAAACCGGGTAGCCCATTACGTATTAAACCTTGCGGACGACTGATCCCTTGCCAAATGGAATCGAGCCAGGATGGTAGAGTTTCCTGCGTCCAGTCAGCAGTGAACACCGCGCCTTCGGTCAAGCCTGTTTCTTGCAAAAGTTCGGCAAACTGTTCAATACTTGCGAATTCAGGATGGGCCCATTGATCTAGTAACTGGCGCATTACCCAGCGCTCCCATAACACCAGCGGTTGCTTTCTGGCATCTCGCTGGTTCCAATCTGCTACTACAAGAGTTCCTCCCGGCTTGAGTACCCGCAAAAGTTCTTTAGCAAAAACCGCTTTATCTGGCATGTGTGGTCCTGCCTCTATACACCATACTACGTCAAAACTTCTATCTGGGAAGGACAAGTTCATCGCATCATCTTGTTGGAACTTAGCTGGAATCTCTGATGGGGTCAATTCCTGTGCACGTTTCACCTGCTCTGGGCTTATGGTGATACCTGTAACGCAAAAGCCATAGTCCCGCGCTAAAATCCGACTACTACCGCCAATACCACAACCTACGTCCAAAACCGTAGTTCCAGCAGGTAGATGATCCAACCCACCCCAACGCACCATCTCATGTACAAAGTCTACCTTGGCGGCACGGAAGTCTTTGCGATGTTCCTGAGAACCGTAGTGACCAAGATGGATATGCTCTCCCCAATAAAACTCTAGAATGCCGTCATTAGTCCACTGATCGTAGGCGGTGGCAACGGAATCACTTGATTGGTAGCGGCGCGCACTAAAAATATAAATAAAGGAAAGACCTAATACTACCGTCAACAACAGCCAGATAATGTTCATCGAAAAGCTCCCTTGAGTATGGCGATCGCTCCCTGTATCTTACCAAGCCTATTCTTTCCAAACAGACTTCCCTGAAGCAGAGCGTCGGGACAATGAAGCGGAGCTTGCTTGGGCAACAGGCGCGCTTCGCGATTGCCCAAAGGGCAGCGCCAAAGGCGATCGCATCTATTCTATAGCGAGAATGAAACGCGAAATGCTCAAACCTGAGACGATTTGCGGAGCTAGCGAAGAACTATTAAGTACGGTAATATGATAGGCGTCAAGTAGATTAATCTTATAAGAAAGAGGAATTGATCATGACAAAAGTTACAATCTACAGTAGTGTTGCTTGTCCCTTTGCCCACAGATCACGCTTAGCTTTACTAGAAAAGGGTGTTGACTTTGATGTGGTTGAAATCGATTTGCAAAACAAACCAGCTGGATTTACGGATATATCTCCCTACGGTAAAGTTCCTGCTATTAAACATGGTGAGCAACGAGTGTGGGAATCAGCAATTATTAACGAATACCTAGAAGAAGCATTCCCCGAACCATCTCTATTACCAAAAGAGCCTATATTAAGGGCTCAAGCAAGAATTTGGATTGATTTTGCCAATACTCGCTTTGTCGCAGCATACTCCAGTTTGCTACGTTCTCCAGATTCAGAACAACAAAAAGCTGCTGCAGTTGAATTACAAAATCATTTGAGATTTATTGAAAATGAGGCTTTAGCAAAATTGTCTGGAGATGGACCATACTGGTTTGGTAACGAGATCAGTCTCGTTGATCTCACTTATTATCCTTGGTTTGAGCGTTGGGCTACCCTTGAAGAGTATCGTAACTTTCAAACACCAGCTGAGTTAACTCGCTTACAGCGTTGGCGTGAGGCTGTGAGTCAGCGAGAGTCGGTGCGTGCGATCGCCAACTCCAAAGAATTTTACTTACAACGTTATGCGAGATTTGCACCTGTTCCTGCTAGCGTGAATTAGCAACGAAAAAGCAAAAAAGTAAGTCACCAGTTCGGTTGATGTTTGAAAAGCAGCTTCAGGACAGAGTGTAAGTATCCTCAATTGACTAGTTATGAAATACATCAATCTCGGCAAAACCGGACTCAAAGTATCCCGCCTATCGCTTGGGACGATGACATACGGCTCACGTAAATGGCGAGAATGGGTACTGGAAGAAGAAGAAAGTCGCCCATTTATTAAACTTGCTTTGGAATTGGGCATTAATTTCTTTGACACTGCGGATGTTTACTCTTTAGGTGTCAGCGAAGAAATCGTAGGAAAAGCACTCAAAGACTTTGCAAAAAGAGAACAAGTCGTAATTGCTACTAAAGTTTACAACAAAGTAGGCGATGGCCCTAATGACAGAGGATTGTCTCGTAAACATATTTTTGATAGCATCGATGCCTCATTAAGACGACTACAAACAGATTACGTAGATTTGTACCAAATCCATCGCTGGGATAACGAGACACCTATTGAGGAAACTCTAGAAGCACTGCACGACCTTATCAAATTGGGTAAGGTGAGATACATTGGTGCATCGAGTATGTACGCTTGGCAATTTGCCAAAGCTCTCTACACCGCCGATAAATACGGTTGGACTCGCTTTGTTTCGATGCAAAATCACTATAACCTAGTGTATCGAGAAGAAGAACGAGAAGTACTACCTTTATCTCGCGCTGAGGGAATTGGGATTATTCCTTGGAGTCCTCTAGCACGAGGTTTTCTTGCTGGGAATCGACAAAAGCAAGGTTATGGAGAGACTGTGCGAGCAAAAACCGATGAATTTGCTCATAATCTCTACTATCAAGAGTCAGATTTTGAAATTGTCGATCGCGTCGTAGATTTAGCCCAAAAACGCGGTGTTAAACCAGCCCAAATTGCCTTAGCTTGGTTATTGCATCAACCGGGTGTGACAGCCCCTATCATTGGTGCTAGCAAAATAGAACATCTGAAAGAAGCAGTCGAAGCTCTGGACTTAGTACTTTCTGAAGAAGAACTCAAGTTGCTTGAGGAACCATACAAACCTCATCCAGTTTTAGGGCATCGGTAGAAAAAGAATTCAGGAGTCAGGAGTCAGAAGTCAGGAGCCAAGAAGCAGCTTCTTAAGGAAAGTGCAACTGGTGAATAAGTCTAGCGGTTTAAATACCCAGCGTCTACACAGACTCCTCACTGAGATAGCTAATTGTAAACGATCTCATTGATTCTAACTCCTGAATTCTGAATTCTGACTCCTTGTTTAATTACTTTTATTTATGATTTTGAACAGAAAAAATATTTGATTCTATTCTTGAACTTCTTTAAATTAAGAATTGAAAGCACTTTATTAGTGGTTTCAAGTAAAGCCACTCAAATAAAATGAACAAAACAAATTTAAGAAGATTAACCAACTGGCTTGTAACGACAGCTTTTGTCGTACTTGTAGCAACATTTTCTCTGTTGGATCAACCTATTGCCAATGCTCAAACACAAACACCATCCATAACCACTCCATCTCCATCTTTTCCTATAACGTCTGTACCAGCAAACGTTAGACGCTTATTAGACACCGGAGAATGTGTAGGGTGTAACTTAATAGGCGCACACTTAAAAGATGCTAACCTCCAAGGAGCTTCTTTAGAAAATGCAAATTTGCAAAATGCTGACCTAGAGAGAGCAAACTTACAGGGAACAAACTTACAAGCCGCAAATTTACAAGGAGCGGATTTGGGAAAAGCAAATATTGTAGGAGCGAATTTAAGGGGAGCAAACCTCTTTGACGCAGATCTAGAGAAAGCAAATTTGACAGATGCAAATCTAGAGGGAGCAAACCTTCAACAAGCTGATTTGGAAGATGTAATCAGACCTCAAGGATTCCTTATTCAGTAAAGAGTACGCAGCTATCATCCCGGATGCTGTCGTGAATAAAACTTGAGCTAATACTTACGTAAATTACCTCATGCTCTCGGGCGAATGCCATACCCTTCGGGAACCACTGAAGGGTAACGCCCCTACAAGTTAGAAACCAACCATTAATTTTTGAGGGTAATGTCTAAAAATAGTCTAAAATTTGGGCGAGTCATCAAAAATTCAAAATTTTTATGAGTATTGATCCCCGTCCCACACTGATCGCAACTGCCCGTCAATTCTACGAGATGGGTTGGATGGTGGGTACGGCTGGTAATCTCTCGGCGAGAATGCCAGATGGTAATTTCTGGATTACTGCCAGTGGACGTCCGAAAGGTCGGCTGACTAATGATGACTTTGTTCTTATGACTTTAAATCCATGCCAAGGTCAGGTATCTCTTGCTCCTACACAGCCGAATTCTCACAGATCCCCATCAGCTGAGACAAGCATCCATGCAGTTATTTACACGCTGTTTCCAGATGCTCAAGCCTGCTACCACGTCCACTCTATTGAGGCTAACTTAGTCTCTCGCTTTGTAAGCAGTGATACTCTACCTTTACCACCTTTGGAAATGCTTAAAGGTTTGGGAGTTTGGGAAGAGAACCCACAAGTTGCAATACCCGTATTTGCTAACCGTCTAAAGGTACCCTTAATTGCGAGTGAGATTTGCGATCGCTTTAAAGTTACAACGCCACAAATACCAGCTTTGCTGATTCGGGACCACGGAGTTACTGTATGGGCTTCTTCCCTAGAAAGTGCGAGCAACTACATCGAGATAGTCGAGTATATTTTTCGCTACATGGTAGCTGCTCGGAAAATTGGGTTCGGATTGTAAAGTCTGGTTTTCTAGATGTTTTAAAACCTATATAAAGCACGAACCCAGCCAAATACACTACCAGGATTACTGGAATTAGAATCGGGTGCAGTGATCCAGATTAACCCTGGGGTAATATCAATATTATCTGAAAGTTTATACTGATAGAATGTCTCAACGTGCAGCGAGAGATCCTTGTCTGCTTGTCCAAAACCAGCGCCCAAATTTACATTCCTACTAAGACTGATCATCTTGGGTGCCATACCAACAAAAACCCCCCCTAGACTACCTTTACTAAAAAGATCTGGGAATGATGCTCCTACCGCCCAATCCATAGCTTGCCCATCTCCACGCCCTAGATAGCGGTGTGATGCATAACTTACCCACCCATTCATCGCAAATTTGGGATTAAATTTATAGAAGGCTTGTATACCATACAGGTTACCAACAGTTCCAGTTCCAGCCACGGTGCTATTTACCAGGTTACTACCAGCCGCTGGACCAAAGTTTGTTCCACTGAAACCTGTTGTATTGGGGGGGCTATAGGTATTGACGTAAGCAGCAGAAATCCGAAAATTGTTTTTACGGTTGTTGTATAGTATCTGCCCCAAAGCTAAATATCTGCCAGAGAATAAGCCATTATTAGTTGAGGGGTTGGCACCATTGGGTGCGCTGTAGGCTACACCTACTTGTAATTGTTTACTGAATTTATGGAGTACCGCAATTCCGGGACCGTTATCTCCATAGTTAAAAACCAAGGCTCGGCGCGAAAATCGTGAAATCCCATTAGCACCACTTGCAAAACTAGATTCAAAATATGGGTTAATAGGAACAGAAAAGCCTATCTCGTTAGCTCCATCATTTTGAGCGTAAATATTGACTTGGGTATTTGGACCCGGTAAAAACCGATACCGGAGACCAGTTAGCGTAAAATCATTGGGTGGACGTGTGATATTAGCGTTATCAGCAGTTCTCCCGTCATAGGTTCCTAATAATCCAGCTCTTGTTTGTCCCAACGAGATAATACTTCCACCTCCCCCTGTTATGGTTAAGACATCTTTGCCGGTAAAACTTGAGTTTAATCGCAAAGAGAAATTTTCTTGCATTGTGACGACATGAGGTGCTGGTTTCTTTGTGATGACGTTATTGCCTGAGAAAAGTTCGCCAACAACAATCTGGGCTCGACCATTCAATACGCTTGTAGCGGAAAATTTTTGCTGTTCAAGAATTGCTGTTTTTGCTTCCAGCAAATCCACTCGTCCTCGCAAAGCTGCAAGTTCTGGTGAAAATTGGCTTTGTAATTTTTGTAGAGTTTCCCAATCCTCTTTTCTAACTAAGTCGCTTGTGTTACTTGCAAGCAACTCTCGTAAACGATCTTGTGCTGCATTCAATGCAGCGGCAAATTCGTAGCGAGTCAATGCCCGATTACCCTTAAAGGTTTGGTCAGGGTAACCGCTAATTACACCATAGCGTTCCACCAATGATTGCAGTGCTTGAAAAGCCCAGTCGCCCGGTTTGACATCTGAGAGCTGGGATACTGAATTGACCTGTTCTTCTTCTGTGGAATCGGTAGGTGTAGAAGTAGGAGATTTCTTACCACTCAAAAGGTTAGAGACAGAATTAATCTCATCTTCTTGTGTAAAATCAGCAGATTTGGAAGTAGGTGATTCTTCACCGACTGGTGAAAGTGCTTGCGAGATCAGCTTATTACCACTATGGTGAGAAACAGCAGCTTGATCTTTCTTAGAAATCGGAGCAGAAATAGTACTGCTCACAGTGGATGAGGATGATTTAGGTATATCTGCCCAGGTTTTTGCAGGATTCAGAAACAGGATAATGAGTACATCTAGCATGGAAAGTAAGAACAATATCCATCTAGAATTCCAGTAAAATTTTGACAACATGACTCCCCAACCTAAAAGCTGTATGTATTGACTCAAAAACAGATAGAACAAATTACCAGAAACACTTTATCAAGTACTTCTGCTAACTATCAGTAATCAGGGACTGTAAGAAAAATCTTTCGATTTCGTCTTTTTATGAGTGTCATGGAGATAGACCTTTAAGTACACTTGCATGAACAGATGTGTTTTTATACATCTTTTTGTATTCGTGATAGTGTACTAAGTTCTTCACCAATTAATTCAAATCTCTAAAGTTTGATTTCGATTCCAATTATTTCCTACGAATTCCTAACTGTTATAAAATTGACAAACTATCAATTACCGTAAATTGATAGACTTACTGTAATTTATACAAGGTAATTTTTGCATATAGCTTCATAAAATGCAAGGACTGTGCAGCAAAAATTTTTTTCACAAAAAAACAATGTTTCGGTAACTGATATTAGAAGTTACATATTGACAAAGTTGTTCAGATGTGAAATTGCTATTTTTGCGCCTTAATGTTTGATTTTTAACAGACAAAAGCCCAATAGATGTCTCCGGTTTCGATTGCTTACGGGAGATACCTTGCTTTGGGATCAATAGGACATCTGTCAAGATTTATTAATTAAGAGTCTTGTTAGACGACACGTTATGTCTTGTGAGAGATAATAGAGACGATACGGTTCGTTTATATTTAGGCTATCAAGGTTATTAAAAGCAGCTATCACAAAACGAAGGTTTGAGTCATGAAAGGTCTATTAGTTGGCGGCTTATCCGCTTTGGTTCTATCTAGTGTTTCTATTAGTTCAGCTCGCGCTGAACAAGCAGCTTATAATCCCGCTGTTTCCAATACAACTTCGGCCTATGAAGCTCGGGTATCACCTGTTAAGCTTGTACTGTTAGCTTACAAAGGTGAATTTAAAAGCTCTGGCATTCCCGGTTATCAACAGTTTCAATATGCGTTGATTAACAGACAAGTCACAGCCCAAGATCTTGTAAGAGGTGCTGTTAACTCAAGGCTACTACCACCACAAGCTCTTACCGATAAACAACTTCTTAAAGATGTTGATAGCCAACTGTTTAATTTCGCCTATAACCTCTGATACGTGACCACCAAAACATAACTTGAGGAATTTAGGGTAAATTATGGGGTATTTGCAAGCCAGATATTCCATTATTGTTGCTAGCTTGTAGGGGTAGAAACCCACTAGCTTGCATTTTCCATAGTCTATAGTAAGCGCCCGCGAGAGCTAGTAGTTCGGTGTGAGTACCATCTTCAATAATCCGACCCTGGTCGAATACTAAAATGCGATCTAAATGGGCGATAGTAGAAAGACGATGGGCTACGACTATAACAGTTTTTCCATCCATCGCGATATCTAGCGTGTCTTGAAGTGCTTTTTCGGTGATTGAGTCTAGGCTAGATGTCGCTTCATCCAAGATCAGGATCGGTGCATTTTTAAGAATAACCCGCGCGATCGCAATCCTCTGTCTTTGTCCACCAGAAAGTTTAACCCCCCGTTCACCAACCAAAGAGTGATAATCGTCCTTCATTTGGGCAATAAAATCATGAGCATAAGCTCTAGCAGTAGCCTGAATGACTTCGTCGTTAGTTGCTTCTAGGCGTCCGTAGCGAATATTTTCCAGCAATGTACGGTGAAACAAAGAGGGATCTTGAGGAATTAAGCTAATCTGAGTGTGTAGTGCATTCTGAGTCATATCTCGAATATCTACCCCATCAATGAGGATCTGTCCAGATTGGGGATCGAACAGACGCAATATAAGATTGACGAAGGTAGATTTACCGGATCCAGACAAGCCAACCAGTCCAACACGTTGACCTGGCTGGATGGTAACACAAAGGTTTTCAAACACTTTTTTACCAGCAGAGTAACTGAAATTTACTCGCCGAAATTCAATGCATCCTTGAGTGATTGTAGGTGCGATCGCGCCATCCCGATCAATCACCTCGTGAGGTTGAATGATAGTATGAACACCATTGGCAACATTACCAATATGTTCAAAACATTCCAGAAATCGCCGGCTCAAATTGCGTGCTTCACTAATAATTAACAGTGATAGGCTAGTAGCCATCACAAAGTCACCTACAGCAATTTGCCCACTGCTCCACAGTGAGAGCGAATAATACAAGGTGCCTATTTTGAGAACTCCTGCCGAGATGAACTGAAACCAACGAACTCGCTCGGAGTACCAGTTGGATTTTCTCACATCCTTTAATTCTCGCACCAATTGCTCCCTCAAATATTGCCTTTCAAAGGCTATACGCGCGAACAATCGGACGGTACTCAGATTGGTCACAGAATCAACAATTATGCCTGTTGTCTCACTTCTAGCAGCAGCAGCTTTTCGAGCATAGGGGCGACACCGAGTAGCCAACCAAAAAGATATGATAATGAAGAGAGTTGACCATATTCCCACAAAAATCGCCAGCTGATGATGAGCATGATAAAGCAAAATTGTAGAAACAGCAAAGACTATGATAACGGGCATAAACTCATTAATCAACATCGCCAGCGTCTGAGTAACCCCCATAGAGGTTTCGGTGATGCGATGCGCTAGCGCCCCAGCAAAGCTACTACTCAAGTAGCGGTGAGAATGATGTTGCAAATATGCAAACAGCGATTTTGTTACATGCTGACGGTGGAGAGGATGTAGGATAGTGTGACACAGTCCAGACAAACGACCGAACAATACTTCCCCAACACTCAAAGCAGCAAACAGAATAAGGGGTTGGCTCATTGCTTCAAGTATAGGTCGGCTGTGGCTGGAAGATTGAGTTACACCCCGAATAATCTGGCTAATGGCGTAGGGTAACATGATCCCGCAGATTGCATGAAGCGCCTCCAAAATGATCATGGTCACATACCACCATCGGAAATGACCGACGAAATGACAGATGAACCTGAATGGAGTATTTGGCAAGTCTGGAGCATCAGAGGCTCGTTGAAAGCGTCTGGATGAGCGAGCTTTTTTTATCGAGGAAAGGCTATCGCGTAGCATTATGTTACTTTCTTTAGAAGAAATAGACGGCTTACTAGCCGTCTTGAAGCATCTCAAAAATCGTGCCTAACGAACAGAATCTCCCTTTCGGTATTCGGCAGTTAGTTCATCTAACTTCTGTTTCAAAGTATCATCAAGCGGTTTGAGTTCGCCTGCTTTGAGAGTTTCCGTAAGTTGTTCAGGGCGACTAGCGCCAATGATAGGAGCAGTGATAATCGGATTAGACAGCACCCAAGCTATTGCTAAAGTGGTGAGTGACAATCCGACGTGATCTGCTACTGTGCGTAAACCCTCAACAGTATTGAACTCGCGATCGCGCCAGTAGCGTTCTTGATAACGTTCTGCTGCAGTACCCAAAGTAAAACGAGTCCCCGATGTTGGTCCTTGAGCAAAGTTGTGTTTGCCTGTCAGTAAACCACCTGCCAAGGGATTATAAGGAATGACACCCAATCCCTCTTCTTTAGCCAAGGGTAGTAGTTCTCGCTCAATTTCGCGAAACAATAGATTGTATCGAGGCTGAATTGAGACAAAGCGAGTTAGATTTCGCACATCAGCACGACCTAAAGCACGACTGAGCCGGTAAGCCAAAAAGTTAGAAACCCCGATATAACGTGCTTTACCAGCACGAACTACTGTGTCTAATGCTTCGAGGGTTTCATCAAGGGGTGTTGAAGCATCATCAGAATGCAATTGGTACAGATCAATGTAGTCTGTTCCTAATCGTCTTAGGGACGCATCGATCGCATCCAAAATATGTTTGCGCGAAGCACCTTGATCCCAAGGTGCAGTGCCAACTCGTCCCACACACTTAGTAGCCACAATAAAATGTTCACGTTTACCTTTAAGCCAGCGCCCGATGATCTCCTCGGTGGTTCCAGCCGTAGCCAGCCCACCACCAAGCGGGTAAACATCTGCAGTATCTAGAAAGTTGACTCCAGCCGCAGCAGCAGTGTCAAGGATTTGCCTGGAAGTCTCTTCATCAGTTTGTAAACCGAAGGTCATTGTACCGAGACAAAGGCGCGAAACAGTCAATCCGGTTGTACCAAGTTTGGTTGTTGGTAACGTCATGGTAGTGATCCTGGTCAAAAGGGAAAGGGATAGGAGAGGGAGAATTTTAAGATACTAAAACCGCTCTCTCCTCCACTGCTTGAGAGGCAAAACGATTGCTGGGACGACGTAGTCCTAGGTTTTCGCGCAAGGTGCTGCCTTCGTATTCGGTGCGAAACAGACCGCGTTTCTGTAAAATCGGAACAACCAAGTTAACGAAGTCATTTAATCCTGTTGGCAGAATTGGCGGCATGATATTAAAGCCATCTGCGGCACCGTTGTTAAACCATTCTTCTAACTGATCAGCAATGCTTTCGGGAGTACCTAGTATGGTGCGATGACCTCGCGCGGTGGCAAGAGAGAGATACAATTGGCGCAATGTGAGACCACCACGAGTAGCTAGATCTCTAACTAGTTTGAGACGACTCTTGTTGGTGTTGGTGTCGCTCGGTAGTTCGGGAGCTTGATCATCTAGGGAATATTTTGATAGATCGACACCTTTGTAATAGTTCTTCAAAATACCCCAGGCTACATCGGGATGGATCAATGATTGTAGGAATTCGTACTTCTCCTTGGCTTCTTCTTCAGTACGACCAATGATTGGGAAAGCACCAGGCATGATTTTTAAGTCGTCTGGCGATCGCCCATAGTTGGCAAGTCTACCTTTAACATCAGCATAAAATTCCTGTGCATCAGCTAAGGTTTGATTGGCAGTGAATATCACCTCAGCAGTCCGTGCAGCCAAGTCCCTTCCTGCTTCCGACGCACCAGCCTGTATAATCACTGGATAGCCTTGAGGCGGACGACCAACATTCAAAGGACCTTGTACTGAAAAATATTTGCCCTTGTGGTTAAGTATATGAACTTTTTTCCGGTCGAAATAGATACCAGATTCTCTATCACGGATAAAGGCATCATCCTCCCAGCTATCCCACAGTCCTTTTACTACTTCTACAAACTCTTCAGCGCGTTCATAACGTTGACTGTGTTCTGGGTGCTCAGCGAGACCAAAATTACCAGCCGCATTCTGATTACCGGTGGTGACTACATTCCATCCAGCTCGACCTTTACTCAAGTGATCTAGAGAAGCAAACTTACGTGCAAGAGTATAGGGATCTTCGTAGGTAGTTGAGGCTGTGGCAATAAAGCCGATATTTTTGGTTACAGAGGATAAAGCAGAGAAAAGGGTAACTGGCTCAAAATGGACGATTTTTCCATTGCGAGTTTGAGTTTCGGGATCACCCCCCCAAACACCTGGACTATCGGCTAAAAAAACTGCATCAAACAAGCCGCGTTCAGCGGTTTGGGTAATTTCCTTGTAATGTTCGAAATTAAACCCAGCATCTGCTTGTGAATCTGGGTGCCGCCACGCCGAAATGTGATGTCCAGTGGCTTGAATAAATGCACCTAAACGAAACTTGCGTGTTGTGTTCATAAGCTTTTTTTCAAGTAGTGCGAACCTTGGTCAAATGCGCATGGATACTTAGCAGCACTAGGAATGCTGCTGGGCGCTCAAAGTACGTAAATTTGCGTAGTGAGCCTACTCAGTAGATAGAGCTTACACAATATTTATGTGTCAATCAAATCTATTTGATAAACTAATAATTAGATTATCGAATATTGAGTATCGAAAAGCAAGACATTAATAAATGTTATTTTAAATCTATTTATTAATAATATTTTCTTAAGTAAATTGCAAATCAAAAATTGGTTGCGAAACTTGACGAATAACTGAATAAGGTAGAACTTACGTGCTGTGGGAATTAAACATCGGGTGTATTAACCGATAATGCTTGTTTCTGGCTTGTAAGGGCTTACCCTACCGTGGATTAGAACACTCTAATTTATGGAATTTAATCTCGGAATTTTTACAACTTCCCCTTGCTTTTTCAGTAAGAACATGTAAGACTACTAAAAGCAAAATACGCTAACTCTAGCAGGTTAAAGTATTTTTCTAACTGTGTGACTACTATTTAGTTATATATCTCTGAATCAATTATCTGAAAAATGGTTGTAAGAGCAGTATTGCCAAAAAAGTCAGGCTTCAGGAGTTTAGGATTGATGGGATGACAAGCTAAAGAGCCAAATTTAGCAGCCTGCAAAGAGGGGTCTTTAATTTTTGAAATTAGCCGAAATGCCACAAGGTGTAATACTAGGAGGTCTTTTTCTATGGTATCTGAAGTTTCTGGGATGCATTTAACACTAGAAGGTTTAAGAAAGTCCTTTGGGACTAAGCCTGTCTTACAAGGCATAGATTTAGATATCAAGCCAGGAGAGTTTGTTGCAATTGTTGGTCGTAGCGGATGTGGTAAAAGTACGCTGCTACGGCTGATTGCAGGATTAGAAACTCCAAATTCAGGAAGTATCATATTAGACGGCAAACAGTCATCTGGTCGGCTAAATCCCACGATCCGAATGATGTTCCAAGATGCCCGTCTTCTCCCATGGCAACGAGTATTAGCAAATGTAGAGCTTGGATTGCTTGGGTCGAAAGTATTTGTGCGGCAACATGCTTTACAAGTTCTCCGCTCTGTAGGGCTTGAAGATCGTGCCAAGGATTGGCCGGCTGTACTGTCGGGTGGACAACGCCAGAGAGTAGCTTTAGCGCGAGCATTGGTAAGTAAACCTTCGTTATTGCTTCTAGATGAACCTCTGGGTGCTTTAGATGCTCTGACGCGTATTGAAATGCAGCAATTAATCGAGGATTTATGGCAAACCCAGCGATTCACTTCGCTGTTGATCACTCATGATGTAGAAGAAGCAGTCGTTTTAGCAGACAGAGTTGTACTGATTGAAAACGGTCAAATCACAATGAATACTCCTATTTCCCTACCCCGTCCAAGAGCTAAGGGAAATCCCCTATTTGTTCAAACGGTAGAAGAGATTTTGCACTACGTAATGGGTAAGCAGGAAAGTATTCAGGAACTTAGGGAAGCACGATTAATAGTTTAAGTTGACTAAAGAATTAATTCTTAAGATATTGTAAACTCCAAGCTATTAGCAATTGGGTACTGAAAAGCTAGTACAGAGCGGCGTAAATAACCATACCATTCAAAATCTCTGAAAAGCCTACGCTGTATTCCTAACAGAATTTTGAATTCCGCCTTGCGGTACTAGTTTCCTATAATACACCCAATCGTCATAAACATTTTACTTAGTCGTGAATCGTAAGAATTAACCACTAACAAATTCAAAGATTTTCAGTGTTCCCTCCTCCGGTAATGTGTCAGATGGATTGCCACAATCCATCTGACTTTCTTATTAGAATTGCTATATCAAAACGACAAACGAGTATTTGAATAACCTGGGAGCATCCCAATTTGGATAAAACAAATGATTCGCGAGGTATCATCGTGAATAAAAAGGACGGTTCAATCCTCTTGTTCTTCTTGCTCATGCTCAAAGCCAGAACTAATATCTAGCAAGCAATCATCGAGGCTATCAATAACTTTTTGGATCTCAAGTACTAAGCATATTTGCGCTCGCTCTGCTGGTTAGCCTACCCATCGGGATATTCAGTGAGTTTCAGGGTTGGGAAGCATTGCTACCGCCTTTGATGTTTGGCGACAAAATATTCAAGCTTTTTCAATCAGTCGGTGGTTTTACGCCCTCACTTTTATTGCTATTATTAGTTCTGGTGTTCAGATTCTGGCACTTGTCGTGACGATTCTGTCTGTCCCAGATTCTATCTTTAACAAGAATAAATACTTGACGTATGTCACTAGGCAAAGTATCGTATTTTACATAGTATTATTAATAGAAATACTCTTAGTTATCGATTGGATAAAATTAACTTGTTGACTGGGCTTGATCCACGCAATTTTGATGATGCAGTACAAATTCGTTTGGCTTTATTATTACGAAAGTTAAGTGTTTCTTGATGAGGATTCTCCTCAATACTGCACGGGGTTTTGGAAAATTGTAGGTTGGGTAGAGCGCATAAGCGTTACCCAACAAACCCTTATAGATGTTGGGTTTCGTTCCTCAACCCAACCTACGTTAAACTTAAGTTTTTGGCAAAACCCGTGCAGTATTGAGATTCTCCTTACAGATCAATACTTTTAAATTGAACAAATAGGCGGAAAATTGCTATCCAACCTATAGCAGCTAACAAAATAATTAACGTATCACTCATGTTAAGATAGAAATGTATCTACACAATAAAATAAGACAAGTATTCCATTGCACCCGTAAATCAAGGTATTGAGTAAGCCATTTAACTAGAAATAAAATTCATAGGTATTTGGGCAAAACTATTAACTGACTAGACGTACATAGTACGTTCTTCATATTGAAAGATTTATAAAGTTTATATTTAAATATCGAGCTTACAAGTAAAGTTTTTGTCAAGAAAAAGCTCTTTTTGTAATATATGCGACAAAAAAATGTATATTTTAATACAAATATAAAATGGCTACGAAAAATAATCGAAAGTTTCAGCAGCACTCACCTGATCGCTCAATTATACGAACGACTAAAAGAATAGTATCATTTTTTACTGTATTATCAAGCTTAAATGAATTCAAAAGCCTGAAAAATCGATAAATTTAAGAACACATTTTCCTCAAATACGTAAAGATTTTATGAAATCTATTATGGCTTGAGCAATTATTTGTTCTATAAATTGTACGATTAGGCCAATTTCAACTCTCAAGAGAGCCCCATACCTCACAAGTCATGTTTAATCCCCAAACTAAAGTTACGGGGTTTCCACATGTACTGGGAGTTTTGCGTGAGTAACTGGATACTTTTCTTGACGGAGACTGTACACAACTGCTTAGCGTCTCCGCTACCGAGAAAAAACTCGGGTTACATTGTCTGTAGGGCACTTTGAGCATTCATCACAATTGCTAGTACTTATGTAAAAGTTATTTCTAATACAAAGGAGTATTTCAGTACAAGTGTCGACATCTGCTAAAGTTCCCGAACAGAGATTGCGTCTCCATTACTTGGATGGTTTACGTGGACTAGCATCTCTGTACGTAGTAATACTGCAAAAGTTAGCAGATGAGTTGGCGGTGAGCGATCGCCTCTCCTTTGTCGGATGGGTAGACAACTCCCGCGCCTACTTACCGCAATTTGACATTTTTGGCATGCCTTCCTGTTCCGAAGGCTTTCCTCTTGCGAGAGTAGAAGCAATGCTAGCTGGGTTACCTGTGGTTGCTACTCGTGTAGGTAGCGTTGCAGAAGCAGTAATTGATGGCGAAACAGGATTATTGGTCAATAAAAATGATGTTGACGGGCTTGTCTTTGCATTACGAAGATTAAGAGACGACCCAGCACTGCGTTTGCGTCTTGGTCAGCATGGTTGGGAAATAGCACAAGACAATTTTACCGTCGATGTTATGGTTAAGCGTTATGAGCATTTGTGGTGTGAATTATTAGCCTCTCCACAACGTCCAAGGTTGTTGCTCCCACAGCCTAAAGAGTAGATATCTGGCTATTTTGCACTAAATTTTCTGGAAACAGCCTCAATCGATGTGAAGAATATCTTAGAAAACAATTCAACATTATCAAGTTTCCCAAAAATAAATTTATTGGGAGAACCAATACAAGGAGAAACAAACACATCTTTTCGTAACTTATGTGTTCCTTCAGCTTTCATTGAATTAGCTGTGCTACTCGGAACTTTTACTCAATTATGTTCATAAAGTAACAATGCTTGTACTACAACGTCACATCCCTAAGGTGTAATTTAATGAAAGCACAATCTCAATACAATATTGTCTTGCGACAACTAAAGGATGACTCAGCTAGCGAAGCTGAACAGATTCAATACTCAATTGCGCATGATAAAACAACAATAATTGGTCGTGATTCTAGGCATTGTGATATTGTTTTAAACTTCAAGCGATATCCGAAAGTCTCCCGAGAACATTTAGAAATTCGCCCCATGTTGTTGCGTTCCTCAAGCGGTATGCCTCTTTGGGAGATATGCGATTTAAACAGTCGAAACGGTACTTATGTCAACGGTCAGCGATTACAAATGTGCCAAATTTTACAAAAAAACGACCGCATTCAAGTTGGCGAAGATGGTCCCGAATTTATCTTTGAGTGTCATGCTGAGGATAGCTCTATTAGCCTAACCGAAGTGTTTCCCATTATATCGAAACAGCTAAGCGTTGAGCAAAAATCTTACATTGTACCCGGCATTATCACAGTAATATCCGTAGTAACAATGTTAGCTGCTAGGGAGAATAGTAGACTCTTCATCACAGTCTTAGCAGCTTACCTAGCTCTCGCAAGCCATTATGTTATCCATAAATTATGCCATACGCATAAACCTTGGTGGTTGCTAGTCAGCTTAGGTCTAGCTACAGGCTTGCCGATTTTGGGTGGATTGCATATTCCTCCATTTCAAACACACGAAGAACAGAACATAGTGGCAATAGTTCTTAAGTCCTTTTTTGGATCAGGTTTGTTAGTAGAACTTTTCAAAGTACTGCCAGTGTTATTAGTTTACTTGTTGGGCAGATTCTTTCCATCACCTAAGCGAGAACTTCTTGGGGTATGGAAACCTATGGATGGAATTCTTTTAGCAACCGCCTCAGCTACTGGATTTGCAATAGTAGAGACAATATTGAAAGTGTTTGCAGAACTTGAACAAAAAGGTGCTCACGAGGCGTTAACACTTTTAATTCCCAAGGTTTTAGGAGATCTTTCTGGTGAAGTAGCATATAGTGGGTACTTCGGCTACTTTATTGGATTGAGTGCGTTAAAATCTCAGAAGCGTTGGTCACTCTTAGGAATCGGCTACCTCAGTGCAGCTTTTCTACATACGGTTGAAGCAATAATAATCACCCTGTTGAAGCAAAATCTACTTGTCAATTACTTACTGTTAGCTGCCATCGGTTTTGTTGCTTACCTATTTTTGATGGCTGCAATTGTGAAAGCGCGTAATTTTTCACCACGTCATTCGCATTAAGCACAAGGCTGGGAGAATCATTGTTGCTATTGGTTTATCTGCTTCATAATTGTCTGGTAGATCTCAAGGTGCGATCGCGCAATACTCGACCAACTAAATTTCTCCACAAAAGCACGAGCAGCTTCACCTAAACAGATCCACTCATCTCGACGACTTAGCAACTGGCAAAATGCTTCTACCAAAGCATCTATATCACGAGGGGGTACTAGCTGCACCCTCATTTCATTTGGTAAAGGTATATGATGCTGTGTGCCAATCACTGGTAAACTGTGAGCCAACAACGTTAGCAGAGAGCCACTTTTTATCGTTAGTCCGTGGTTGAACGGTAAAACCCCAATATCAGCGCCAGTAAGATATTCTGAAGCAATTTCAGCATCTAAATATCCGGTGAAATGTACATACGTGTCATGAGCAGTAAAACCCAATCAAAATTAAAGTAATCCTAAATTTAGGTAATTATGCAAGCGTTAATATATCTTATACACGTAAACACAATTATAAATCCCCGATTGTAGCTAAATTTTCTCAAACCAAAGTATGATGCTTTTCTTAACTCTTTCGTCTTTAAAAGAAATTGATGCGAGGGGGAATTATTCGTGCGTATTCATCATATAAATTGTGGCTGCATGTGCCCGATTGGTGGGGCACTCTTCGATGGCTTTAGTCGTGGGCTAACAGCGTCTCTTGTATGCCATTGTTTGCTCGTTGAGACAAATCAAGGACTCGTTCTCATCGATACTGGGTTTGGGGAACGCGATGTCAAAGCACCATTGTCAAGGCTCAGCCCATTCTTCATGAATTTGAATCGCATCCAATTTCAAGAACAATACACAGCGCTCGCTCAGATTAAGAAACTTGGCTTTGACAAAAATGATGTGCGCCACATAGTGCTGACCCACCTTGATTTTGATCATGCGGGTGGATTAGAGGATTTCCCAGAAGCGACTGTGCATGTGATGCAGGTTGAAATTGAAGCAGCAAAGGAACGGCGTGGCTTTATCTCATCGCAGCGTTATCGTCCGGGTCAGTGGGATGAAGTGAAAAAATGGAAGTACTATTCTCCAGGGGGTGATCCTTGGTTCGGTTTTGAGGCAGTGCGGGATCTTGAGGGACTACCACCTGAAATTCTTCTTATTCCGCTTGCTGGTCATACGCGTGGCCATGCTGGCGTTGCGATTGCAACTTCCGAAGGTTGGCTCCTACATGCAGGTGATGCTTACTTTTATCGACACGAAATGAACACCCCTAAACCACACTGTACTCCAGGATTGCGTGCTTACCAATGGTTGATGGAGGTTGATCGTAAAACTCGGCTTCGTAATCAAGAACGTTTACGTGAGTTATCGGTTTCACACAGTAACGATGTGCGTTTGTTTTGCAGTCATGACGCGATTGAATTCAAGAAATTTGATGATCAAAATAAATCACAATTGCAAGAATCTTTTAGTGACATTTAAAACATGTGTTTGTGATTACTTGCTAATTTAACAATAGACCCTGCTTTAGGTAGACGAGTTAACAAATCAATATAGTTCAATGTAAAAAACGAAGACAAATATATTCAACTCTTCTGCTTGAGATACTTTCTTTAGTGTGTGAGCGGTTGCAATACTTTGTGCAAATCTCAGCTAATTGGTTAGTGAGTTAGAAGCTTTTCAGCTTCAAAGTTAGGAGATACAAATGATGAACGGAAACAACAGCCAAAATTTGTCTCTAAGAATTGCTAGTTTAATCGGGATTGCTATATTGGCAATTTTTATATACTTAGAAAGTTGAAAAATCCTACTTGGATCAATCCTTTAACAGACGAGTCAATTCCAGGAGGAAACCCGAAAAATCCTCTTGGTCACTATTGGATTGAATTCTGGACAGACGGTCGAGATTCGATTGGTATGCACGGTACTCCTAATCCTGAGACAGTAGGTAAAACCATCTCACACGGTTGTATTCGTATGTATAACAAGGATGTTGAAGATTTATTCCAAAAGGTTAGTGTGGGAACACCTGTGATCGTTGTGCGATAGGATCAATCATAAGCCGACTGAAAACAAGCCTGTAATTTTTCTGCCACTACTTTAACGTGGATTAACAGGTAAAGGTCTCCCAATACTTTTGTAAAATTTATAGTTATGATGGGAGGTACTTACTTTAAAGTTAGATACTCACCAAAAAGATACTATGCATGTTGAAACAGAGAATCGTAGCAGGCTGACTTGTGCAGTGGAAACTACTCTGGACGTAATTGGCGGACGTTGGAAAGTCTTAATTATTAAAGAACTTATAGACGGTGTTAAACGCTTCAATGAATTGCAGCGTGCTTTAACTGGAATTACACAAAAAATGCTGACTCAACAACTCCGGGAGATGGAAGAAGATGGAATTATACATCGAGAAATCTATTTGCAAGTACCACCCAAGGTGGAATACTCTTTAACACCTTTGGGTGAAAGTCTTAAACCTATCCTATATGCTATGCATGAGTGGGGAATGAAGCATCTAGAAAATAAGAGTAAAGAAACTTCATCGCTGGAGTAATAAAGAGAAAACACCAAATTGATCATCTAGTTAGAAGATGCTCTTTGTGTCTCGTATATACAGCAGTTTTGAGACAAATGAGGTACACCGATAGTTCAAGGGCATAGCCTCCGGCTTCTCGCAGAGTACGCCGTTTGCCCCTACTAATGTACCTCACGCACCCCAAAAGTGCTGTAAAATAATGTTACTTTCGCGAAATTTTAGGGAAATCTAAAATTAGATGACCTTAGATAAAGCGGAGACGCTAATGACTGATTTGGCCAGCTTAAAGTGGAGTCAAAATGTAAATTGTCATGGTTCTAGTGTATCTTGGGATTTTCCCGTAAACGGTATTTCAAAAATTTTTTTATTACATTGGAACAAGATTAATAAAAATAATGCACTGAAACCTCAAGAAGGTGAACTTATAATAATCAGACAATATGGTTGTGTAACACATATTGTCAAAGTTTTCAATAATACCCTTTAGGAATCATGTAAAAATAACTTGAACAATTTACTGAATGGTTAGATCATGAGAATGTAACCGAACTAAAGCCTAAAGCCTTGTATGTCTGATAACCAGCTAGTCGAAAGCATTAAAGACAAGTATGAAACGTTATTGCCCTACTTGAACGAGAAAACACGGCGTATTTGGGCAGCAATCGAAGCCCGAAGCCTGGGGTGGGGAGGCGTCAGTCAGGTTGCAATCGCTACTGGACTATCCCGCACTACGATTCACGCTGGGATGCGTTTGCTGTCGGAGCAAGATGGGGCGAAAACGGAGGATGACGGTACTAGAATCCGTACTAATGGTGGTGGACGTAAACTATTAGAAGAGCAAGACCCAATGCTGCTGTCAGACTTGGAATCACTGATTGAGCCAATGACGCTAGGAGATCCAGAGTCCCCGCTAAAATGGACTGCTAAAAGTGTTGTAAAACTTGCTGCCTCACTCAATCTTGGGGGGCACAGAATTAGTCCTAAAAGTGTTTACAATCTACTTGAATCGCTTGGCTACAGCTTACAATCAAATCGTAAAACCCGTGATGGTTCATCTCACGCAGATCGCGACGACCAGTTTTTACACATTTCAAACCAAGTCAAGCATTTTCAATCCCAAAACGAACCTGTAATTTCAGTTGATACGAAGAAAAAAGAGTTAATCGGAGACTTTAAAAACCCTGGAACTGAATGGTGCGAGAAGGAACAGCCCGTGGAGGTAAAAATGCATGACTTTGTTGACCCTCAATTAGGTAAAGCAATTCCCTATGGAATTTATGACTTAACCTTGAATAAAGGATGGGTCAATGTTGGCATTGATCACGACACAGCAGAGTTTGCCGTTGAATCTATTCGTCATTGGTGGTACTCAATGGGAAATGTTCTGTATCCAAATAGTGAGCATATAATGATTACGGCAGATTGCGGTGGTAGCAACAGTTATCGCTCCCGACTATGGAAGTTAAAACTGCAAGAGCTTGCCACCGAGACTGGTAAAAATATTCATGTGTGCCATTTTCCTCCTGGCACAAGCAAATGGAATAAAATTGAGCATCGTTTATTTTGTCACATCACAACTAACTGGCGAGGTAGACCATTAACTAGTTTGCAAGTAGTGATTAATCTTATCCGTAATACCACCACTACACAGGGATTAGAAGTCGAAGCTTGGTTAGATGAAAATCTCTATAAAACAGGAATTAAAGTCACAGACACTGAACTTGATGCCATTGCCATTGAGCGAAACTCTTTCCATGGTGAGTGGAACTATATTATCAAGCCAAAATCTTCCTCATAATTGTTCAAGTTATTTTTACATAAGTCCTTATTCTGATGGCTCTGATTCCGAGTTTAATATCGTGCGTCTAATTGAAGTCATTTGGGTAGCAAGTGATTTAAATAATGCTCCGAAATATGAAGAAGTATTTGGTTGTCCCATTGTATTTCCTGGAAGTGGAAAAGTGCATCGCTTGGAAAATATACAGGATTTCAAAGAACGTTGGGATGAGCATGGGGGACTTAAGGGTTTTCAAACTTATGCTAGAACTGTGTTAGACAACCATGGAGAATGGAAAGAGCTACTAGCTGAGTTAGAAAAAGGTTGTTAACCCTACTTCTATCACGGTATTTTTCTACACCTGTTACGATTACAGGTATTTGTATCACTGCCACAACCGACGAACACAACGCCATTGGATTATATTCTCATGTCATGCAGGTGCAGTCATTACCGTTGCTTGTTTACCTTTGGTGGCTGCGAGATTAGCGATTTCTCTGTCAATAAAAAATATACCCTGTCCTTCTGTACCAATTAGCTGAATTTTGTCAAGAATCCCTTTAAACAAAAACTCTTCTTGATGTTGTTCTGCAACATACCATTGTAGAAATTGCAGGGTAGAATAATCAGGCTCCGTATTCGCTAAATGTACCAAATCATTAATCTTACGAGTGATGCACTGTTCATGTTCGTAGATTTGTTCAAACAATTGTGTCAGAGAAGAGAAATGACTTGGTGGTGCTTGCATTCCGCTAATCACCGCTAATGAGCCTGTTTCATGTAAATAGTTGAGCAAGCGGCGCATGTGCATCATCTCTTCATCCGCGTGCTGACTCAGAAAGGTAGCACATCCTTCCAAAGCTTTGTAGGCACACCAAGAACTCATTTGTAAATAAAGATGTGAAGAATACATTTCCAAATTGATTTGCTCGTTCAACCGATCAATCATTCCTTGAGATAGCATGTTTCCGAATCCTTGTTTGGGATGTAAATTATGTAAATTGAACTGTTGTTTACCTCGTTATAGCCTTGTATTAGCCACCCAGCAAGGAAAGTTAGCAAGGTTTTGCTCCTCCGAGAGCCGAATTGTAGAAGTTATTGGCATCCTAGTCCTTGAGGTAATTGATAATTTGATTCAACAAGTTCTGGAAAAGAGCTTACACTAAAATCTCAATTAATGAAAGTCTTTTTCATTAAGAAATCTACACGAGGCATCAAGTCAGGACTTTGCTAAGCCTGGGAAACCTTCATGTGAATATAGTTTGTCAAACTATTTGCGGTTTTCTCAGAAAACTTGGGTATTCAGCTTGCTCCGTGAAGGGGGTATTCCATGAACGTACAATACCTTTGGTGCTGCGGCTTTCGAGCCAAAAGCAATCAGCTTTTTTACTATCTAGATTTATTATCAAGTACTAGGCTTTTTTATCTTGATGAATTTCATCAGGTGCAGCAGGTAATTCCAACGTTTGTGATGGGGTATCTCGCCAAGTCCGTTGAGTTCTTCGGAACCCATACCAATCAAGTCTAAAGGGATTTCTTTGCGAACGCGCTCAAATACATCAGCACCCAAACGACGCCCGCGCGATCGCAATCCATTAACAACGACAATATTTTTCCTTGTCGGTGATAGTAATTATGCAAATGCACATTACTACATCAAGTAGCATTCTCAATCTCGATAGATGAAAGTTCCACAACTAGATGTAAAAATTGTACAGCAAGTACAATATTTGCATTTGATGTTACTCTCTCTAGAGCAAGAATCTCCTTGAGCATATATCTTTTTATAGATAGATGTAGCAATTTTGCCAAAAAACTAAATTGACGGATGGCACTAGATAAACCGCTGACAGGAGAATAAAGCTTATGAGTTGGTAATAAAGACCTTTTGGAATGGAAAAACTATAGACGATACAAGTAAATCCCACGTTACAGTCGCAACATATGAATCAAGACGCAGTAACTGGTACTCCGACTTGATCAATCCCTTCAGAGCGTATAGGTTTGAACGGAGAGTACGAGCAAAATCGATCAGCCGAGCCTGTAGTGCTTGCTTTTGCTCAAGGTTTCCACATTGAATACATTCACACCCTATAGGTTTCTCAGGCAGGTAGTATTGCGGTGTTAGAAAGCAAAATTCCTAGTCAGGACATTCTTAATTAACAATATGGTTTCTGTGGTACGAGGAGTAAAAGCTGCTACCAATTTTGATACCATATCACGGTTGAAAAAACGCAAAACTGCTTCAACAGGAAAAACAAGACACGTATATGGGGAAAAAAAAATACTATTCTGCTATAAGTGGATTTTTGATCACTTTAAGCTGTATTCTTTGCAGCGCAAATTTACAGGCACAAGGTAATTCATCTTTAGGTAGCAGTATTATTCAGCGCTCGGTTACATCGGTTACACATACCTCCTTTGTGCATAACAACCAGAAGATAGCGCAAGTCCAGCAATGCACTAGTAGCACAGTTAAACCGTATAACCAATCCGCCTCTATTGTTCCCCCGTTATCAACGGTAGGCGCAAAAATTGTCGATAGCGAATGTAAACAAGTTGTTCTAAAAGGTGTGGCTTGGTCTGGTACTGAAACACAATACCATGTACCTCAAGCCTTGTACCTACGAGACTACAAGGACATAATCAAAGAGATCAAAAGCTATGGCTTTAACATGATCCGTCTACCATACTCAGTTAATGCCTTGCGTTCTGACGTAGCACCAGGTGTAATAGATTATAAATTGGGAAGTAATGTAGACTTGCAAGGCAAGAAACCTGTAGAGGTAATGGATGTTCTCATCAAGGAAGCACAGAAGAATGGTCTAATGGTTTTGCTTGATAGCCACGACCTAAATGACTCACAACTTGATCCGCTTTGGTACAATAGCACCTTTTCAGAGCAGGATTGGATCAATACCTGGACAATGCTGGCTCAACGCTACAAAAATCAGAGCAATGTTATTGGTGCTGACTTAAAAAATGAGCCTCACTATGACTATTCGACTTCATACGGAGCGACTTGGGGTACAGGAAATGTAAACACTGACTGGAACCTAGCCGCTGAGCGGGGTGGCAATGCAATCCAAGCGTTTGCTCCTAACTGGCTAATTGTGGTAGAAGGTATAGGTGATCAGCTAGGGAACCAGACACTACAGAATCATTGGTGGGGTGGTAATTTGGAAAAAGTTGGGTCTTTTCCGGTCAGGCTGAATATACCAAACAAAGTTGTTTACTCAGCTCATGAGTATGGTCCAGAACTTTTTGATCAATCCTGGTTTCACTCTCCTGATTTTCCCAATAATCTAGATCAGATCTGGCAGGCGGGTTGGTTGTATATCGCCAATCAAAATATTGCTCCTCTAATGATTGGTGAATTTGGTATCGGGAATACTAACCAAGACGAAAAGGAAAAACTTTGGGCGACTAAGCTACTTAACCTGATTCAAACAAATAATCTGTCTTATGCCTATTGGGCTTGGTCTAATAACGGTGGTCTGTTAGAGAACGACTGGAATACTCCAGAGCCGCTGCAACAACAGTTCCTGTTACAGATTCTCCCTGGTGCTCCATTGAAAAATTCACCCTCTACTTAATAGAGGCAGCTTTCGATGTTGTTGAAAATATTGATGGCAACGACATCAAAGGCGCTTCTATCGAAAAACCTGGGCAGGAAGCGATGGAATTACCTGAGCTTCCGCCCATGCTTAAATTATGATTTTTTCTTACTAAAATATTGCGATCGCAAGTAATTTTACCTTTGAAGATGAACGAAAAGCTTACGAGGTAAGGTTTTCTAATGCCTAATTTTAATTCTGTATATCCTTTTTAGGAAGTAAATTATACGTGGGATCTCTTAGAGAAGAAGTACTAGTGAGAACCTCAAGCTAGTCAGCTACATGAACGCATAAATTGGTCAATAAATCAATAGGTTGACGAAATTATTAAGAGGGAGTAAAGTTGCATAGTCGTAATATAAAACGTGTGTAAATCTAGTTCTTTTTTTCTCAGCCCTCTTCTCTCACTCTCGGTAGAGATTAATCTGTAATGCTTCCTGGCCAAAGGTTTTTCCTGAAGAGCTTTATTTGGAAGTTTCCATCAATTTACGAGTCCTAATCTCGTCACCAAATCTAAGTCTCACATCCGGTCTTGATTTTTTTCTCCCCAGAGTGACAAAAGAGCGTTAGAAACTCCTGAATGAGTTTCGAGCAAAGAATTTTTTTGAGTCTCAAAACAAAGCGTATATCGCCGCTGCGTTAGCACAATTAATTGTGGTGTTTCGATAAACCCAATTATTGGGTCATCGAACTAATGAATTTGGTTATCAATGTGGATGCAACTGTTTCTTTTAATCCAGTTGGGTGGTTTACCATGGCTCGCGATTAAGTAGCGGGGAAATGAATCTCCGCTGCATGTTGTACACCTTCCCTATTGTGGTCTTTTATCATGTTTAAATTAAACAGCTTGCTTAAAATAGCAACTGCGTTTGATGGTTTTGCTTTGAACAAAACCATTAAAGAGATTATTTTGTGGTGTCAGAGATTTCAAAAACTGCGACCTAGAGAAATAAGTAGAAGTCTTACGAAAAGACGATTTCGGGAGCGGTTTTGGATTAGCGCTGCTGTCATAACTTTGCTGATAAGTTTGTCTCAACATCCGGAAAATCTGATAGAGGTTGCGGATGCGGCATCTATTAGATACGCTGGCGTCAACCTTGCTGGTGCTGAGTTTGGTGAAAACGTTCTACCTGGTACTTTCAACATTAACTATATCTACCCTAGCTATAGCGACGTTGATTACTTCGTTAGCAAAGGTATGAAAATCTTTCGTTTGCCTTTCCGTTGGGAGCGATTGCAAAAACAACAGTTTGGTAACTTGGATACAGACGAACTCGTACGCATAGATGACTTTGTTAGCTACGCCACTGGCAAGGGATCTGCGGTTCTACTTGACCCCCATAACTATGCTAGATACTACGGCACAGTCATCGGTCAAGGTGTACCAGACACAGCTTTTGCTGATTTTTGGGGTAAATTAGCTAGCCGTTACAAGAGTAATAGTTCGGTGATATTTGGTTTGATGAATGAGCCAAATAACATGTCTACCGATGTTTGGCGTGACGATGCTAACAAAGCTATTCAAGCTATTCGTAATTCTGGAGCTACTAACTTAATCCTTGTACCTGGGAATGCTTGGAGTGGTGCTCATAGCTGGAAACAATCGTGGTATGGGACATCCAATGCCACAGCGATGCTTGGAATCACAGATCCAAACAATAACTATGCTTTTGACGTTCACCAGTACTTGGACAGCGACTACTCCGGTAGATCTGACCAGTGTGTTAGCTCAACTTTTGGCTCCCAAAACCTTGTTGATTTCACAACTTGGCTTAAGCAGAACAATAAACGAGGCTTCCTCAGCGAGTTCTCTGGTGGAAATAATAATACCTGTTATGATGCCATGGACAAGATGCTCAGCTACATAGATAGCAATACAGATGTCTGGCTAGGCTGGACTTATTGGGCAGCAGGGCAGTGGTGGCCTCAACAAAGTAAGACCATAGTTGAACCAATCAATGGTCAAGATCGTCCACAGATGGCAATCTTGAAGAAGCATATTAGTTGATAAATGAGGAACTCTGATAGCTCTGACAGCTAACCCCTCTCAAAATCCTGAAAAGGGTTAGCCGGTATTGATTTGAGGTGAAAAGGTGGCACTTCACAAATGCGCTAAAATTGCCATACCAGACGGAGGTAAGTCAATCCGCACAGTTGCGCGACCATCTTGATGATGTTGCACAGTTACACTTTGATCACGTGATGGATGACGTAAGTTTGTATCTGTCCAATCGCTCTTGTATAAAAAACTCATAGTTGAACCACTTGGGTGGAGAGCAGCATCAACCGTTACCTCTGCACCTCGTTCTTCTGAAGCGTTTGTATTCAGAGCTATCAGAACTTCTGTGTTAAATAAAACTTGCGACCAAGCAACTAACTCTCCTTGTGAGGGAATTGAGAAGGACTGGTTACAAAATGATGTTTTACGTAGGTAGAAATGTCCTCGGCGTAATGCTTTACCAATCTCATCTCGGCGATTGCGTATGCGAGCGATCGCCGCAATCCGCAAATAGGTAGGATGATCAATATCGAAGAAATGACAACCTGCTGTTTGAAATGCCCCAAAATCGCTGCCAAACATGCTTTCTTGGATGTATCGCTCTTGTGCAACCCTTCCATTTTCTATCGTGTAGTCATGCTCAGCTTCATTGCCATCAAAAGCCTGTTCTGTTCCATAATATATAGAAGGAATTCCTGGTGTAGTTAATTGCACACCAACAGCATGAGCTACCTGTTCATAAAGATGAGGAACATCAGTATGTGCAGCAAACCTCTGCTTCACATTACGGGATAGTATATCTGGGTGATCTAAAATGGAGACATGATATTGCCCAAGTTGGCGGTATTGTCCAGCAAAAGTAGCTTCATCATAATTGCTAAAAAACTCATTTGGGTGTGCTAGTCCCTTGACAATTGCACTGAGTTGTTTAGCAACAGTTGGATTATCCAAGACAGCACTAAGGTGACGACCAAAGATATCTATATAGGCATCTGCAATGTTACCAGAACTGATATTCCCAATTATGAGAAAATTATCTTTGCCGATTGATTGAGCGTATTCGCGAATTGAGTCGTTGAATTTCCGAGAATCTTCAACACAAAGGAGCTGATCTATATCGACGCAGAAACCATCACAGTCACAAAGACCAATCCAGTATTGATATACTCTTACTAGATTTGCTTGGAGATGACGATTGTAAATCACATCCAGGACGACATAGATATTGCGATCGTGAGCAGCATCTATTAAATCTCTTAAATCTTGACGATTTCCAAAGTGAGGGTCAATTTCTAAAAAGTTTTGATTAGCGTAATCAAAAACTGATCCAAGCCAAAGTGCTGTGACTCCCAATCTTTGTAAATAGTCCAACTTACTTTTAATACCCCTGAGAGTACCACCGACAAACTTTGTACCTGCTGCCATCCAGGTAGCTTTCTCCTTAACTTTATATCTTAACGGATTCGTGCGATCAAAAAGCTCTTTCTGATTTTCGTTTCCATCACTGAATCTATCTGGTAGTAGCTGGTACAAAAACTGATCTCGCCAATTCACAGGGCTGGGATAAACTCTCCCTCGTGGTTTCAGATCTACTTGGGAGACTTGCTGAGGTGCCAATTGTTCGATTTTTGCCATAAGGACTTACGCAATGAGAGAAACAGTAGAGTACACTGCTTTATGGTAAGCCTTCCGAGGGAACACATAAGAAGAAATATTTTGCTTCCAAAATTCATCCCACACTATCGCCAAGTGTCCAGATGTAGAATGAATTTTGGCTTAACTGATTTCTTGCACTTGGGCTGTCAGCCAGCCAGCGATTTAAATCGCGCTTCTGATAGCTAAAGTCCTCTCAAGAGGACTGCTCAAGGATTTCAGTCCATTGAAATGGAATGCGCGCTATTAGCCCGGGACTTAAGTTCTGGGCGGGATGTCGGGCTCAGAGAATGTCTTGGAATTTATGCTTTTTTTAATCAGTCTTTTACTGATGAGGTGCCAATGATTCGCGCATCATTCCGTAACCGTGATGATTTTCTATCGCGTTGAACGTACCTCCAAAAAGGCGATCGCGTATAGTGTCGTTTTGCAAAAAGTCATGGGGGAAACCTAACTCAATCTGGCTAACTTGATTGAGGCGCTGTAAATGTTCTTGCGACAGCTTAATGTCTACACAAGACAAATTATCTTTAATCTGTGATAACTTGCGCGCACCAACAATAGGGATAACTGTATTTCCTCGGGTAAGCAACCAAGCAAGAGCAACTTGTGAAGCAGTAGATCCAATTTCTTGAGCAACTTGGCTGACGACTTCAGCTATTTTCAAACTGCGTTCAGGAATTTCTGATCCTCTAGAACTTGCAGTTTGCTTTGAATCACCATTATTTCCATTTGTATTATACTTACCTGTCAATACCCCTCCAGCCAAAGGCGACCAAGGTGTTAGAGCAATGTCAAATGCTTGTGCCATTGGTAACAAATCTCGCTCTGGAGCCCGTTCGATTAAACTGTATTCAATTTGCAAAGCAACGAAGGGACTCCAACCGTAGCACTGAGCTAAGGTGTTAGCCTGAGCCACAATCCAAGCTGGTGCATCAGAGATACCGATGTATAGAACTTTTCCTGCACGAACCAAGTCATCAAACGCCCGCATCACTTCTTCTATTGGGGTTGTATAATCCCAAGCGTGCAGCCAGAATAGGTCAATGTAATCAGTATTCAACCTTTTTAAGCTACCTTCGAGCGACTGGATCATATTTTTACGATGGTTACCGCTACCGTTAGGATTGCCCTTGCGGTCATTCATCTGTAAAGGAAAGGAATATTTTGTAGCAACAACCAAGCGTTCGCGTTCAGAAGCAATAAATTCACCGAGAATTTTTTCACTACTGCCGTCAGTATAACCATTAGCTGTATCTAGGAAATTACCGCCTGCCTCAACAAAGGTATCAAAAATCTGGCGGCTTTCGTCCTTTGATGCACCCCAACCCCATTCTTCTCCAAAGGTCATTGTACCAAGACAAAGTTCAGACACGCGCAAGCCGCTTTTCCCTAAAAGTTTGTACCGCATGTTGCAATCAAGTTTAACGCGACCGTATAAGGCTAAAGCATTATATTTTTTGATTCTTCTATCTGCGGGTTTAAATATCTTAGCTAATTGGTTGAATTTTTTAACATGGTCTGGTCAAATGCTGAAAGAGAAGTTTCCTATGCTCAGCGATCGCACTTTAGTTAGGTTTTTCTCTTTCTTTAGATTGTTAAGTTGAAGGTGCATAAAAAGGAGTCAGTAGCCAGAATACAGGAGTCAGAATACCACCCATGGAGGGATGATGTTTTAGGAAAAGTTTCACCCCCTATCTCGTCCCTTATGGACGAGGTTTTAACCAGTATTTATCATTCTGACTTCTGACTCCTGACTCCTGAATTCTTCTTCATAAAAATCAGTAGATCAACATTCTCAAAGGTTTAGAAGAAACTATACTCTGCCGTTATCCGATTAATGGAGCAATTGGCTCAGTTGTCGAAATATCTTTAAGTTAATCCTCAGCAAGAAACTTGTAAATCTCGCGCTTTACTTGAACAAGCAGATCACGTACTCGATTTGCTTGCGCTGAATTGCCACTGCGCGCCACTTGCGTAACTAGATCATTTAACTCTGTTAAAGTACGCCGCAACTCGATTAATCCCGAAGGCTTATTTTCTGTGACACTGTCGTAAGTGTTTCTGGAATTGGGCTGCGGGTGGCGATCGCGCAGTAATTGTCTACCAGCCTCTGTAATTGTGTAGACACGCTTACCATCGACTTGCTCACTAGTCAAATAACCACCTTCTTCCAACATCTGAAGTGTTGGATAGACGGAGCCTGGGCTAAGACGGCGAAAGCCTCCGCGACGGTTTTCTAGTTCCTTAATCAATTCATAACCATGCTGAGGACGCTCAGATAGCAGCCCAAGGAGCATAAATTTGATATCACCGCGACGGGTACGAGGCTCATCTCCCCAGTCACCACCAAATGAACCTCTGTGCCCATGTCGTCCACTCATGAAAAATGGATGGGCAAATTCTTCTCCAGCATGGACTGGTACAGGAAAACGTAGATGAAATGGTTTAAACATATGTAACTTCTTGTTTTAGTTGACGTATCACGATATATCGCTATCTCTAAATACAATATATTGCGATATATCGGATTTGTCAACGACAAATTCTGAATACTGACTCATCTATTAATCACCGCTTGTTTGCAGCGCTTCAGGATGCGTGAGCTATAAAATTTTTACAAGCATCTGGCTTGCGATGAACAGAAAACTTTTGAGGGTTAGATATCCTCAAAGTATTGAATGATGGTGATTATGGCTTACGAAACTTGGTCACAGGTTGTCATGCGCACAGTGATTGAATGGGAGAAACAGAACGAACTAAAACGTTCTCCCGCTGTTGAGCAGAACCTAGATGTAAAACGGAAAAGAAAATCTGCCTAATAACGATACTCAATGTCTGTAACAAAGTTTCCATCCACGAATATTCTTTTGATGCAGCCATTGAGTATTGTTCTTTTGTCTACAAGTTGTAACCCCTGCCAGTAGCTTTTATTAGCAAAAGCTTGTACAATTCGCCCTTTGGCGATACGCGACTGTTTTGATGTATTATTTTGTGATGCGAGTGCTAGAGCAATCTGTTCTTTGAGAACATTCTTTGCTTGGTTAAGCCCCGGATTTGATGGTAATGTTTCGAGATTATTAAGAGAAGCCCGAAGCGTTTTAACTTCTGGTGGCTCTTCCATGGGTTGTTCATCTTCCTCAACAAGGTTTGCCAACCGCTCTGCTTCTTGTGCTAATAAATCAACGATTTGGGTATCAAGTATTTTTGATGAAATCATAATTTTATTAGTACAGCTACCTGCTTTATAGGAGCGGCACTGAAAATAATAAATAGTTTCCCCATTCTTATTTACCCGTTTTGCATGACGAGTCATTGATGCATTGCAGTGAGCGCACTTGAGTAGATTGGAAAATGGATTAATCTCGTTGTCTTCCCTTGAAACCCAGCGATTACTCCTATTCTCGCGGATCATCTGTTTGACTCGTTCATGTTCTGCATAGGAAATAATTGCCTCATCATCATGAGTTCCCCACTTTACTTTCCATTCGTCGAAGTGTTTTCGGTTTCCCTTTGACTTAACATAAGTGTCAAAAAGTAACCCTCCTGCATAAACAGGATTAACTAACAATGCTTTTAATCCAGAAACTGACCATCTCAACCCAGTCCACGGATAACGTAAAGGATGACCAGATTTAGTAGGTGTAAACGCTATTTCATCTAAATCATCGTCGCTGATCATCTGTGACGATGCTTTCGATTTACCCCAATCAAGAGCCTGTGTTTGGATACCAAAATCCGCGTGAAGTTTGCGAACAGTTGCAGCAACAGATCCACATTCAAAGAAAGTATTAAAAATATGCCGAGCTAAACCAGAGACAGTTAATTCTATTTGTCCTTCTAGCAAGCAAACACATGGTGAATGATCGCGTACATATTTATCATTTTGTATGCAATACCCTAAAGGCGCTATGCGATGGCTTTTACCTTGGTTGATTCTGTGACGGCGTTCGCTTTTCAATCTTTCTGTGACCATTTTTACTTCAAATTTTGCAGCCGCAAGTAACATATCAATAGTTAATTCCCCCCCTAAGCTGTCGGGGTCAACACCTTGGTCAAGTGTTATTAGCTTAATTCCCTTTGTGCGTAAAACTTCTAGTAAGGAATAAAATAAGCGCGATGATGAACCAATACGGTCGATTCGTGTAAACTGTAACGATTTTACTTTACCTGCTGGAGATGCCTTTAAATCATTAATTAATTGTTGCAGTCCTTCTCTAACTTCCGTTGTTCGCGATTGAATATCCCAGTATATTTTTGAACATCCTGCATCTCGCAAGCGTTCTATTTGCTTACGCAACGCTCCTTTATCTGTTTGTTGCTCCTCACTACTAACTCGCGCGTAACCCCAGCTTTCCATAAAAAGTGTTATTCCAAAAGAATTCAGGAGTCAGGAGCCAGGAGTCAGAATAAATACTGGTTTAAAACCTCAGCACTTGTAGACGAGACAGGGGTTGAAACTTTTCTTAAAACACCATCTCTTTATTCTGACTCCTGAATTCTGTCTCCTGACTCCTCTCTATTATATTAGATAGCAATGATTTCTACTCTCAGAAATTATCCGAACGATTAGCTGTTCATCAAAAGGTTGGAGCTGAAGCATAGAATAACTCCTTTCTAACTGTTTACTCTTGTTAAATTAATTTGAAAGCAATGCAAAAGAACAGCATTTATCTTGATAATAATGCCACCACGAAGGTAGATCCAGAAGTTGTAGAGGCGATGCTGCCTTATTTAACCGAATATTACGGCAATCCGTCTAGTATGCATACCTTTGGTGGGCAAGTCGGTAAAGCCTGTAAGCAAGCAAGGGAAAAAGTAGCAGCTTTGCTAAATGCTGATGAATCAGAAATTATCTTTACCAGTGGTGGTACAGAAGGAGATAACGCTGCTATTCGCTCTGCTCTACTAGCCCAGCCTCAAAAGAAACATATTATTACCACGCAAGTGGAACACCCTGCTGTGCTGAACGTCTGCAAACAGTTGGAAACCCAAGGCTATAGTGTTACTTATCTTTCAGTGAATCGTCAAGGGCAGTTGGATCTAGATGAATTAGAAGCTTCGCTCACTGGTAACACTGCGCTAGTGACAATTATGTATGCCAATAACGAAACTGGCGTAGTCTTCCCAATCGAGCAAATTGGGTTAAGAGCTAAAGAGCGTGGGGCTTTGTTCCATGTAGACGCAGTGCAAGCAGTCGGCAAAATCCCGATGAACATGAAGACTAGCACTGTGGATATGTTAACTCTGTCTGGTCATAAGATTCATGCACCTAAAGGGGTTGGCGCTCTGTATGTACGGCGCGGAGTTAGATTCCGTCCCCTGATTACCGGTGGAAGTCAGCAACGTGGACGCCGGGGAGGAACAGAGAATGTTCCAGGAATGATTGCTCTTGGTAAAGCTGCGGAACTAGAATTGTCTTATTTAGAAGAAGCTACTGCTAGAGAAAAGCAATTGCGCGATAGCGAAGCGCTGCCCGCAAAGCGGGATCGCCTAGAACAAACCCTAATCGCCACAATCCCAGACTGCGAAGTGAATGGTCATCCACACCACAGATTACCAAACACGACCAACATTGGCTTCAAGTACATTGAAGGTGAAGCGATTCTGTTTTCCCTTAACCAACATGGTATTTGTGCTTCATCTGGTTCTGCTTGTACTTCAGGATCTCTAGAACCTTCCCATGTTCTACGAGCTATGGGTTTACCATATACTATCCTGCACGGTTCCATCCGCTTTAGTCTTTCTCGTTACACTACTGACGCTGAAATTGATGTAGTGTTAGAGGTAATGCCTGGTATTATAGAACGCTTGCGCGCGCTCTCTCCCTTCAAAAATGATCAGGCTGACTGGTTGCAAGAACAACAGCAAAGTTTAGCACTGGGGAAGAATTAAAACATGGTTGTTTTTTAATTCTAAATTTTTAGCCCTATCCAAGATTCAAACTTTAAAATAGATTATGTGGGACTACACAGATAAAGTATTAGAACTCTTCTACAATCCTAAAAATCAAGGCGTACTAGAAGAAACTGGTGAAGAAGGAGTTAGAATTGCTACAGGAGAGGTTGGCAGTATTGCCTGTGGCGATGCCTTGAGACTACACTTGAAAGTTAAGGAAGATAACGACAGAATCCTTGATGCTCGCTTTCAAACTTTTGGTTGCACTAGTGCGATCGCTTCCTCTGAAGCTTTGGTAGAATTAATAAAGGGCTTAACCTTAGATGAAGCTCTGAAAGTTTCTAACAAAGAAATCGCTGAATATCTCGGCGGATTGCCAGAAGCAAAAATGCACTGCTCGGTAATGGGGCAAGAAGCGTTAGAAGCAGCAATCTATAATTACCGAGGTATTCCCCTCGCAAGTCATGAAGATGACGATGAAGGAACACTCATTTGCACTTGCTTCGGTATCAGTGAAGCAAAAATCCGTCGGGTGATTCGAGAAAATAACCTGCTTGCTGCTGAAGAGGTAACTAACTATGTGAAAGCAGGTGGTGGATGTGGATCATGTTTAGCAAAGATTGATGATCTCATTACGTCTGTACAGCAGGAAGTCGCATCAGCAGCGAAAGCTTCAACTAATGGACATCAGTCACAAAAACCGTTGAATCCCGTGCAAAAAATCGCACTGATTCAAAAAGTTCTAGATGAAGAAGTCAGACCCGTATTAATCGCTGACGGGGGAGATGTGGAACTCTATGATATAGAAGGAGATCGGATCAAAGTTCTGCTACAAGGTGCGTGCGGTTCTTGTTCTAGTAGTATGGCGACTCTAAAGCATGCAATTGAAGCAAGGTTGCGCGATCGCGTAAGCAAAGACATTGTAGTAGAGGCAGTTTCGCCATAGCGGAATTGATTAGGCTATATCCATTAGCCTGAAACACCAAGTAGGATGTGACCCATATCATCGCCTTCCTATCAATGCTTAAGTCCTACTTACAACAACAGCTTGCATAATGCTGAAGGTATTAAGCACCTGAAATAACTCGCTTCAAAGGATAGAGGATATGAGCACATTATTTGACAAACTCGGCGGACAGCAAGGTATCGACCAAGTAGTAGATGATTTCTACAAACGTGTCCTATCTGACAACACCCTCAGTCCCTTTTTTGCTCGGACAGACTTAGATCGGCAACGTCGTCAACAAGCTGATTTCTTCTCTCAAATTTTTGATGGTCCAAAACAATACTCGGGTCGTCAAATGCCAGAAACACACAAGGGGTTGAATTTACAGCAACAACACTTCGATGCTATCGTCAAGCACCTTCGTGAGTCACTAACTGGACGTGGCGTGTCCGCAGAAGATATCAACGCTGCTGTTGCTCGCGTTGACAATTTGAAAGGTGCGATTTTGAACAAGTGAGCTTCCTAACCTACGGGACAATTCAAAATTCACAACACTTGTTTGAATTTTGAATCTGAGTGAAGCGGTGGTCATGTCTTACTTGGTGTTTCAGGCTAATGCATATTACGACGCATTTGTAAAGTAATTAATTGTAACGGAGAAACACATGTTCTTACTTCTAACTACTTTGATTGTAGAGCGATCGCCTCCAGCGACGTTCTACACGCGGTCACTGCTGTAACAAATGCGGGCGTGAACGCATCACACAAACCGACAGACCCAAAAATCAACCAATTGCAGGAGACAAATAATCATGTCCGTTGATGAAAATATTAGACAGATAGCATTCTACGGCAAAGGCGGTATTGGTAAATCAACAACTTCACAAAATACCCTTGCCGCTATGGCAGAAATGGGTCAGCGTATTTTGATTGTGGGATGCGACCCCAAAGCTGACTCTACTATACTTAACAGTAGTGACAGTTGAACAACGCTTAACTATGCGGGTAGGATATGTTCGCGTTTCCACAGGGGAACAGGCAGAGACAGATGCACTAGAGCAACAGACAGCTAGAATTGAAAAGGCTGGTGCAGTACTAATTTTCTCGGATGTTGAGTCTGGAAGATCAGATAAACGCACAGAATTTAACAAAATGCTTGCTATGTGTAAGCAAGGTAAAGTAACTGAGTTGATTGTAACTCGCATAGACCGCTTAGCACGGTCAGTGATTACTATCCATAGAACTTTAGTAACACTTGAGGAATGGGGAGTTAAGTTAATAGTTCTTGATGCACCAGTAGATACCTCATCACCCTTTGGCTGGTTCTCAGTCAACCAAATGGCTGGACTAGCAGAATTTGAATCCAGGTTACTGTCAAACCGGATTAAGCACGGACTGAATTACTTTAGAGAGCAGAAAAAAGCAAGCCCACGTCCGCCATTTGGGTACAAGCGGGTTGATGAGAAGTATGCACCAGATATAACAATACACAAATCTGGTAAAACTCATTGGGAAATTGCGCTTGACATTATTGATTATTTTTTACTGGATTTATCTACCCTAAGGAATACAACACAGTACGTCTTAGAAAAATACGGTATTTCGTGGACGGCAGCGGGGTTGAGATACTGGATGACTAACCCAGTTTTACAGGGTGATACTGTTTATAACGTGCGTGGCAATTTAAATGCTCCTGATAAATGGGAAAGACATCAGGATACTCATCAGGCTTTAATTTCTAGAGCAAAATATAAACAAATTTTAAATAAATTAGAAGAGAATAAAACTAAATATAGTTATGGTAACAACAAAAACAGCGACAAAGAGCAACTCCCTTTGGTTGATCAAATTATCTGTGGGGACTGCGGGTATAAGTGTTTTTGTCTGAAACGTAAATGGTCAACTTATAGAATACGTTGTAAAAAACGTGATAATCTAGGTGACTCATTCTGTAAAAACAAGGCTAGCACTTATTTAGAAGATATAATGAGTGCTGTAGATACTGCATTAACCGCAAGACATAAAGAAATTGCAAAATATACAGTAGATAATTTATCCTCAAAGCAAAAAGATGACCCTGAGTTAATTGCGAGAGAAGAGCAACTAAAAGCACTTAGATTATTACCCCAAAATCCAATCATTCAAAACGCTATAGAACAAACTCTGTTAGACATACAATCACTTAAGCAAAAACAGGTTGTTACAAATGAAGTAAGTACCGAATTGCTAAAAACACTCTTCTTCTGCTTTACTGATAAAGAGTACTGGAGCGGGTTGCCTTGGAAGGATAAACGTACAATTTACCGGGAACTGGTTGACTACGTTAAGGTTTTGAATGGTGAAGTTGTGGAAATTAAGTTACTTGTCTAAGCACTTTGAGAATTAATGTGCGAAAACTCACGTTCAAATTCCTCTTGTGTCATTGCCATTAGTCGTTTTTTCGTTTCAAAATCTAAGTGACGGATCTTGTAATACCGTAATGCTGTGCGGAGTAATATTTGTGCTGCTGTTTCTTGCTGCATGGCGATTGAAGCGAAGTCCTCGTCCCTATACTAATTTTGGGAATTGAAGACTTTTGTTTGATGCAAGCTCTTTTGAAGTGCTTTTTTCAGCACTCCATATCTTTGTCGAGCAACAGCAGAACAAACTTGTGGTTTGAAGCTCGTGAATTTCTACTTCTTTGAATGAAACTTATTCAAAAACCACAGTTCTATCACCATAGACTAACACTCGATTCTGTAAATGCGATCGCACGGCTCTAGCTAGCACCACTCGCTCTACGTCTTTACCCTTGCGAATTAAATCTGCTACGTCATCGCGATGGCTAACCCGCACCACTTCTTGCTCAATAATGGGACCTTGGTCTAAATCTGCTGTAACATAGTTTGCAGTAGGAGAAGTCATAGAATTTTGAACAAAAACAAGATGCAGTTCTTATAACTCAAGCCCTAAGTATATATGATCAACCGACTTCTCCAACACTAGCAATCTTACGGGATTTCGGAGAGATCTCGTTTTTTACTCCGATAATAGAAGTTTGTGAAAATAGCAAGCTTCCGCTTGTCTATACCTTTAAGTGAAATAATAAAAGGTGGTGGGTAGAATACAGCGAGTCTCCTCCATCGGCTAGATGCCACCTTTATGAATAGATTTCAACATAAAGCAAAGTTGATTTAAGGATAAGATTTGCATTTACACAAAAATATAAATAATTTGTGGAAATTAATGGAAGAGCGGGGTAGACGGCAAGATAAGCCAATGAAACCTCAAGTCGTTGCATGGGAACGTGGTAAACGTTTATCCGATACTGCCATCGTTTCAGCAGATTCAGGTACGAATACAACTTGGTGGGCGCGTCAAATTCCTGCAAAACAAGGTCAAATGCACTCAGTATCAGGAACATTAGCTTCAATGGCTTGTGGTCTTCCGTATGCGATCGCTGCTCAAATCGCCTATCCCGATAGACAATGTGTTGCCTTCGTTGGTGATGGTGGCTTCTCAATGTTGATGGCAGAGTTTATGACCTGTGTTAAGTATCAGTTACCTGTAAAAATTGTCATTATCAAGAACAATACCCTCGGTCAGATTAAGTGGGAGCAAATGGTTTTTCTGGGTAATCCAGAATATGCCTGTGAGCTACAGCCAATGGACTATGCTGCTTTTGCTCGCGCTTGCGGTGCAATGGGCTTCACAATTGATGATCCTGCTAAATGCGGCGATATTCTCGATGCTGCACTTGCGACACCAGGTCCAGTTATTATTGTAGCCTTAGTTTTTAGATATTATGTCAGACAATAGGAACAAAAATAGTTTAAGCGACCGGCTTACCCAAGGCGCTCCCCTGACGTTTTGGTTAGTAGTGATAGCGTATATTCTCTACAGATTGGTACTGGTTTTACAGATAGTTGCTGTTGCAGCGCTTTTGGCATTGGTTATGCAAATGAGTTTGGAGTGGCTACAAAGAATTGTCAAGGTGCGTTGGATAGCAGTACTAATAATGTTAGGCTTGGTTGTAGGGTTTGGAGCATTTATTGGGCTGGTGCTGATACCGAACTTCATTGTTGAAACTCAGGTTTTGCTTCAGCAATTACCGAATTATGTAGACTATCTGAGGAACTTTGTTGCAAGCATTCACAATAAATGGAGTTTCGTTCCTAATTTCACCTTGGGTCTAGATCAGTTAAGGAATTATTTAGGACGGGTACTTACTTCATTCCCTTTAGTACTGAGTAATACATTTAATCAGACTGCTCAAGCAATAGGTACAGTCATTTTAGCTATATATATGGCAACGAATCCCAATTCTGTGCTTGAAGGAATCCTACGATTCATACCACGCAGATACCATGATCAATTCTTGAGGTTGCTACCTGCTATCCGAGTCCGGCTTCAGGGTTGGATACTCGGTCTGGGAATCGCAATGGTGTTTGTTGGTGTAGGGGCTGGAGTTGGACTATATTTTATTGGAATCCCGTTGTTCATATCCTTTGGCTTCTTTGCCGGAATACTAGAAATTATTCCCTACTTTGGCTCAATTATTGGTACACTTGTGCCAGCACTTATAGCTTTGACCATTCCCCATGGTCAAACAAAGGTATTGTTAGTCTTGGCGTTATTTTTGGTATTGAATCAAGTAGATGCACACATAATCCAGCCCCTAATTGTGGGTAAACAGGTAGATTTGAATCCAATAATTGTTATTATTGCTTTTCTCGTGATGGGTGAATTGTTTGGATTAGTAGGTGTGTTATTGGCGGTACCAGCGGCAGCAATCTTTGTCACTCTGATAGATGAGTTTAACCCAGAACGCTCTCCAGAGAAACCGCTATCAAAACCTGATCACTAACCAGACGTTTGGGGCAATTTGTACGTTCAAGCTGATGAGGCAAGAACAGCTAGGAATATCATACACATATCCCAGATATGTCACCTCGGTTACCCGCCGAAACTCTTCGAGCTTAATCTCCAAAAATGGCGACAAAATCGATGCCATCGCATCGTTAACCCAGATATCAATAGGACCAAACTCTTTCTCAACAGCGGTAGCAGCAGCTTCAACTTGATCTGGATCGGAAACATCAGTTGGTAAAACTAATGCCTTACCGCCAGCTTCCTCAACCTCTTTACGCGCAGCTTCTAGCCCATCTCGGCTACGGGCGACTAATCCGATGTGCGCCCCTCGCTTGGCAAATGCTCGGACTGCTGCCCTTCCTATACCTGCGGAGGCTCCAGTGATGACGACAACTTCAGGTTTTGATGTATCCATAATCTACTTGTTTTTTTGAATCTAAATTGGTTTAATAACAGCGATCGCTCTCATAAGCTGATTTTTTAGATCAGCCTAGTTTTTGAATTGTTTTGACTATGCTGAAATTTCTAATTCTCCTGTCTAGTAATTTCGGTATTAGACGAACTCAACTTCGTAGCATTATTTATAAATTCATCCCTGACTTTCCCAGCTTCTGTGTTATGAGATACAGTACAGGTTTGTTGAGGTTTAATCTCATCTCCATCAGCTAAAACTGTAAAGTTGACACAGGTGCGCCATATTTTGCTGGGAGGAATGATAACATTAAACATCAAACGACCGTTAGCATAGCTTGCTTGTGAACTAGAATCAAAAAGCTTAGTTACAATACCTCGCAAGAAAGAGCCACTATGATACTTGGTAGTGAGTGTATTATTTTGCCATGATGTTTCTGTATTACCTCGTGTCACAATCTTATTTTTTTTCATATCAAAGATATCTGCAAAATCAGAACGAATTGCTAGCATGAGCTGAAACTCAACTGGTTCTGAGTGATAGTTAGTGATCTCGATATCTTCGTGCATTCCTCCTGCAATATCGCGCTGGATAGTGATCAGCAAACAATCAGAGGGTATGTCACCGCTAACAGTGGGGAGTTGTGGATTGGTAAATTGATAAAGCGCGCAATGATGATTGATATTGCTAGAAGCTAGCAGCACAAGTTTGTGGCGGTTAATAGAAATTTCATAGTAAGAAATTACACGGGTGTCCCGAATAAAAAAACCTTGGGCTTGAGTATCATCGATGGAACCATCACTAGCTGTTACCAAAAATGAAGAACCATCGTTAATTGTGATGATATTACGATTGACACTAACTTTTATAGGCATAATCAATCACTTATTTCTTGTAAAAACTGTATCTATTCTCGGCGATAGCTTCACCAATCCCAGAAATCGCTCCTGTCACCACTGCTTTTGACCTTTAGGGAGGTAAGGAGAATACGTCATAACGTTTTATCGAATTCACTTAGATCTGTTAGTGTAATTCTGAATTTACTTTAGAGCTTAGTAGTGTCGATCGCCTCCAGCCATTGGATGAATAAAAACTTCTATCCCCGGGGCTAAAAAATTTTCATCTAATTTTCATTTAGAGTCATTTCACCGTCCAAAAATTAAGGCATCTAACGAATATCCACCAGGACCTATAACTGCAATTGTAATCAGCATCACGCAGTACATAAAGGCTTTTTCCCAACTGGGTGGTTCACCTTTTCCTAAGGGACCTTTGTACTGATCGTTTGGAATTAAGTAGGGATCTTGAGCAACGAAAGGTTTACCTTCCTTGACATGTAAAAATATCGCAAATAACATTGAAGCTAGCAGAGGCAAGGTTGCTAAAAGTGTAATCGAACCAATAATCAGGCAAATTGCGCTACCCAACATAGACCACGCTGATAAAAAGCACATATAGACTGGCATTTTGAGAGACTCAGCCCACTCTCTAAGATGGGTTACCTTTGGGTAGCCGTGCATGAGGAATAAACCACCAACACTAACTCTCAGCAGTAAAAGCGCCAGACCTTGAAATCCGTCAGGATAAAAATTATACAAGGCGCTCAAAAAGTGTGGCCCTACTTGTGGGAGCTTAAATGAAGCTAGAACGAAGGCGATCGCGACACCTAGTAAAAATTTATAAATCATAGCTGCACACCACGAGTATTGAGGTTGATAGCATATAAGGAATGACCAGCAGTGATAAACAGGCGTTCACGAAGTGTCCCTGAAAGGGAATCGCGTTCCTTTCCACCAAAAGTGAGGTTAGTGGACGTTTCTGGTACGAGAATTTTCCCCAATAGAGTCCCGTCAGGGGCGAATACCTGCACACTATCTTTAGAACTAGTAAAAACATTACCGTGTTCGTCAACCCGAAATCCGTCGGGTTGACCAGGCTCGATAACAGCGAACTCACGACTGTTTTTTACCTGTCGACCATCCACCACCTCATACGCACGAATATGATGAGGTCCCCCTGGAATATTAAATGCAGCTGTATCTGAAACATACAATAGGCTTTCGTCTGGGCTAAAAGCCAGTCCGTTAGGGCGTACCATATCGGTTACGACAGGATAAATCTCGCCAGTTACGGGGTCAAAACGATAGACATAACAACCGGGCTGTTCCTGTTCACCGCCATATCCTTGGTTTGGTTCAGTTATGCCATAAGGCGGGTCGGTAAACCAAATTGTACCATCGCTTTTGACTACCAAATCGTTTGGACTATTAAGGCGTTTGCCGTCATAGCTATCAACTAAAACTTTCCACTCACCATCGTCTTCACGTCGGATGATGGCGCGCAACCCAGATGAACAGGCAACTATGCGACCCTCAAGGTCACGGTAATTACCGCTTTGGTAATCAGAGCGATCGCGTAGGACAGTTACGTTATCGGTGGGACTCCATCTCAACAAACGGTTCCCGTGGGCGTCGCTCCACACAACACTATCGTCTTCACGTATATATACAGGGCCTTCGCTATGGACTGCACCGGTGGCGAGTTTTTCGAGTGAAGCAGATGGAGATACAATAGCACGCAGACGATCATCATAAATCTGAATGACTTCTGGCATAGAAATCTCCCAATTATTTGAACTTATTTGCTAACGATAAACAGCAGCATTAAGCTAATACAACATAGCTATAGGAATCCGGTTTGATTCCTGAAATTATCTCCGTACATTGGGAAGAAGCAAAAGGCAAGCTCTAAGACGATTACAGAGGATTAAGGTGTAGTGTGTTTTTTTCAAAAATCAAATAGGAGTCCTATATAAAGTTGTACTTAATCTTTTACGAAAAACTGAGTGGATAAATTATCAATATACTTTTATAGATAACTATTAAGTACAGTTTCCACGCTATTATCATTTAATTTAGTCAAATTCGCATCAAACCATGGATATAGATTTTGATTTAACAGTTAATTTCTAAATCTAATTTTAGTGGAACTAGCATTTTTGGCAGTAGAAAATCGGGTAAATCTTCTGGAGCCAGTACTCCCTACAAAAAAAATACACGTCATCGGAAATGAAGAACAGCTTTATCGTTTAATTTCTAACTTAATTATTAATGCAATTCAAGCAACACCTGCTGAAGGAAAAGTCACCGTTTCTTTGGAAGATAGAGAGTTTTACGCCGTCATTAAAGTTCAAGATACAGGGATTGGAATTGCTCCAGAACATCAAAAGCACATTTTTAATCGCTTCTATCGAGTTGATGGCGATCGCTCTCGTAGCTCTGGTGGTTCGGGATTAGGTTTAGCCATAGCACAGGCGATCGCCCTAGCACACAAGGGCAGTATTCATGTTCAAAGTCAACCTGGGCTAGGCAGTATATTTACAGTTGAGATCCCTATTTAATTGAATTCTGTTTGATATGTCTTTCCTGAAGGTGAGTGCTTGGGTGTGAAGAGAAGGGTAAAGCACAAAGGAGGTAACTTGTTGAAATCAGTCTTTAGAAAGACATAAGGAGTTTACAAATCTAAAGAATTTGAAACAAAATTAGGTTGTAGAAGTCATTTTTTGGTTAAAGTATTGTGAAAAGTTTCATCTTCATTACACTCATTGTTGTGCTTAATGTTTTAGGAAACGTCTGCCTAAGCCATAGTATGCAGGAGGTTGGCGCGCTACATCCACTACAACCTCTTGCTGTATTCTCACTTGTGTTCCACATAATTGCAAATCCTTGGTTTGACCTAGCCATCGTCTTGCTGCTCACATACACCCTACTATACATGTCGGCGCTTTCCTGGCTTGATCTGAGCTATCTGTTACCAACAACTGCATTCCAGTATGTAATAACTGCCATATTCGCTTCACAACTCCTACACGAGCAAATCTCGGTCATGAGATGGCTAGGCACGTCAATAATTACACTTGGCGTTCTATGGGTTGGTTTAAGCGATGTCAAAGCAGGCGATAAGCACTAAAGTTTTGTAAACATCACAGTTTCCGGGTCTCAGCGTTCATCTATTAGGATAATCTTTATGAAGATTTTGATTGCTCTCGTCTTATTTGTGATTATGGATTCTACCAGCAACCTGCTGGTCGCAAAAGGAATGAAGCAGGGAGGTGAGATTTCCACGATACAGCCACGAGAGTTATTGAGAATAGTGCGCCGTCTAGCAAACAATCGCAATATTAGGCTTGGCTTTATGTTCCAAGCTTGTACATTTTTTCTATTACTGACTCTACTAAGCTGGGCTAATTTAAGTTTGGTTGTCCCACTAGCCTCTAGCGGTTATGTAATCAATATATTGGGTGCACAATTTCTCCTCAAAGAGGAGGTGACTAGAGCCAGATGGTTTGGAACTCTTTTGGTAGGTGTTGGTGTAACCTTAGTTTCACTCAGCAGTTGGTTAACGCCTTAATTATTTGGAAATAGAATGAGGCTGATTCTTTACCGTCCGGACACTCTTGAGCTTAATCACTCAGCCCTAAAGGGCTTCTGACAGCTTTCATCCCTGGGCTAAAGCAACAGGGTTTTCAGCTAGCCTTTCTTATAATTCTACCTAATAGCCAAGGATTTCTTTATCCCTAAAGAAAGAGTTTAATTTCATCTCAATTTCATTCTGATGTAACTTTAATGAAGTTATGTATACTTTGTACATAAAAAATTGGCACAGGTTGTTCATTCTGAAATTTTGTACGATTCATTGACTATTATCCGGTACTGGCCTATTAATCGTATTGCAGAACTGGCTCAAAAACCCAAAATCTTATTTGTTCATAGTAATTAACATAAGCAACATCATTGAACTTGAAAAATTTTTTGATAAAAAAATGAAACACGATCAACAGGATTTAGAAAAGGATCTTAGATTGTCCGACAATAAGCAACCAATTTATAGGCGTTCAACTTTACCGAAACCTGCTACTAATTTATTGATGTTCTTATTGGGGGCGGGAATTGCAATATTAGGAAGTTATTTGGTATTCTACAATCAACAATCTCCTAAGCAATATGTCGGTAGTGTCTCAACGTCTGCACCAGTCTCCACGCCAAATCCTTCAATAGCTCCTTCTACTACGGCGATAACACCTGGTGCTAACTCAATAGCTAATACAGTTAAGCAAGTAGGACCAGCAGTCGTGCGGATTAACTCAACAAAAACTGTGACTAGTAAACTACCTGAAGAGTTTAGCGATCCGTTTTTCCGTCAATTTTTTGGTTCTGGTATCCCAAATAAACCTTCTCGTCAAATAGTTAGAGGGATTGGTTCTGGTTTTATTATCAATGCTGATGGTCAAATCCTAAATCTCTCACTACAAACGGCGCAACTCCCAGCAAATACACAGCAAACTCAGTGAGAAAATCTGGTTTTGGATCTAAAAACAGTCATTGAGTAAATACGCAACCCTTTAAAGAAGGAGCGAACACTCTGACTCCTTCTTTAAAAGCGTGTTTGATACTCTATTTGTGCATTATTGTCTTCAGTAAAATCTGTAGAAGTCCGCACGCGAATATTCGGGGTAAGTCGGTAGTTAACACCAAATTGAATAGGTTGGTTTGTCGTCAATATTTTCTGAGCAGAAAGGTAAAAATTACGCGCCACGTTAACCCCAGCTTCCGCCGCTACATCTAGCCCAGTATTTGTCGAATTTCCACCCGATGAATTTCGCTTTGAGTTTGAATTAGTGGGATTGATAGTAGGAAATATACGGAAGTCACTCAAACCAATAGCATTTCCAATCTGAGTAAAAGTTCGCTGAATGTTAAGTGTTGAACTTGCTAGGTTAACTAGTCCTAAAGTACTTTGGGTACCACCTCCCAGAGTTTGTAGGAACGTACCCCCGAGTACCGCAACAATTTCTGCTTGGCTGCGCTCGGGAGAGCTTGTCAGTCTGAGGTTTTGATCCAACCGACTAGCTGGACCATTGATTCTTGCATTAACGCGAATCGTAGTTACAGGGTCAAAACCGGTAATAAATGGATCATTTATCTCAGATGATAGGGGAGAGGTTCTGACTTGGGTTGGAGGTGCGTCAACTATATTGGTAACTAAATTAATATTTAAGTCAGGGTCGCGCGGTCGATTTGCTGTAAATGTTGCTGTTTGTCGAGAGCCCCTGGCAAGGTTAAACTGGGTAGCAAACAAATTCACACCTCCTCCTGTTAACCTGATAGTTCCCTTTGGCACTGGAGCAGTAAATGGTCCATCGACATCAAGAGTGCCAGCTGCTCTAAAACTAATAATAGGTGGTAGGTTAATTTCTACGTTTTTACCCAACGTTAACTCTAGATTGTTTAATCGCCCGTTTAGGTTTGCAGTCTGAGATTTGTTTTGCTGGTTCTGTTCTGTCGTTGGTGCAACGTTTGTACTGGAACTCGCTGAATTAGTATTCTCAGAATTTGTTGAATCAGTATTCTCAAGATTAACAGAATTAGTACTATCAGAACTTGCTGAATTAGTATTATTCGTAGATGTAGGTATTGACACTTGACCATTAGCCAACTGTAGTTGACCGCTAATTACTGGGTTAAGTGCATAACCAGTTATTTGTATGTTACCGTCAACGCCTCCTTTGTACAGAGTGTTTAGGTTTACATTTAACTTGTTAAGGTTAATTGTGAGAGGATTAGGCAATGGTGTTGCTGGGTTATCAAAAATGGGAATGTTTCCTTGAGCCACAACTTGACCCTTGTTAAAGTTCCCTTGGAAATTTTGTACGTTTATCTGATCAAGATTAAACAGGACATTTGCTGTAACATCTGTCAGTTTTCCTTGTAAAGCTTGAGCCGTAAAGGTGGCGTTACTGAGATTAGCAATTCCTTTGAGTTGCGGCTGTTGTAGTGTCCCACTCACTGCGAGGTTTACTTCTCCATTACCACTCTCAAATGCTATCTGGTTAGTCAACAAATTTAATATTCCTAACCCCTGATTTCTAACATCTACATTTAGATTAATCTGATCGCTTGCTGACGCAACAGTTGCAAAAGGCAACTTATACGGTATACGTCCACTAAGCGTAACTGGTTCTGAGCTAGAAACTAGGATGTTACTGTTAAAATTCAAGCGCCCATCATTATAACCAAAATTAGCAGTAGCAGACTGTAGAGCCTTCTGGTTTAAAGTTGCATCTGTGACTTGTAATTCGCCTGCTGCTTGTGGGTTTTTTATGCCACCTGTTATGTTAGCTGTAGCATTGAGATTACCTGTTACACTAACTGGTAATTTGACAAAATTATTCAGCGTTTGCAAAGGGAAATTGTTGATTTGTAACTGACCAGATTGCTCAGTACTACCAATGTTACCAGTGAAAGCTATTAACCCTAAGTTTGAATCAATCCGTAAAGGTCGCAACGTCAAAACACCACTTTGATAGCTTCCTTGTGCGATAATCTGCTGTGCTGTGTACATACGATCTGGCTCGTTAGATCTACCCCAGACAAAGTTTTGCCCATTCAGGTTAAAATTGGCCGTCAATCCATTAGGTGTGGCAGTATCTACACTGATTGCAGCGTTGAAGGTTCCTGTTAAATCGGCCAAACTAGGTATGTAAGAAGTATTACGCTCTTGTTGCTGCGCTTGTGCTATTCGCGCTTCTATTTGGTTGAAGCGTTGTAGTTGAACAGATATAGGCAGATTTGGTGAAAACCCTACTGGTGTAGTAGTTACATCAGCAGCAGTTCCGTAGGTTGGTGCAGTTGCACCACGTTGAAAATCTTGCAAACTAGAAAACTGTAGGGCTGTCAGGATATCTTGGATTTGTCCTTGGGTGACGTTAGCTTGCGCTTGGATTTGAGGACCTTTAGGAGTTTGCGCAAAATTACCCGTTAAGGTGTAGCGACTATTACCTTTATCAAATTCGCTACTTGTCAGCTTTGCTGTACCATTATCGTAGCTGAATTGGGCAGTAGCACGATCGCCTCTAATCAATCCAATTTGCGGTTGTGCGATCGCCACATTTCCTGTCGCCGCAAAAGTCTTCTGATTAACCAACAAATCCCCGTCAAGCACTCCAGCAATAGTACCGTTACCAAGACGAGCGCTAGGCGGCAAACTGATATTTAACGCTGACAAGGGGAAGTTATTTACATTCACAGCCAAATTATCCCCTTGAGCTTGACCCGTTGCGAGCGCATTCTTCCATTTCACAGTGAAAGAGTTGATTTGATTTGCTGCATTTAAGCTAGCAGCAATCTGATCTCGTCCACCTGATAGATTGATACTTGCGCCCTGTCCTTGCACCGATTGAACTGAGCCATTTAACACCGGCTCAAAACCCAGCTTATTCACCACCAAGTCTCGCAGTGCGAGTTGACCTTGTACATTTGGTAACGGTAGTGTACCTCGAATTTGTCCAATAAAATCAGCGTTTCCTGCTAACGTAATTGCCTGGTTAAGCTTAATCGGCAACTGTTGTAAATTGTAATTTCGAGCTTCAACGTTGAGATTAATGTCTGTAATTTCCGGTTTATTTCCTGTAACTTTAGCTGCTATATAACCTTTAGCATTTAAATTTTTACTATTTACTCTCTCAATATTGAGCTTTTGTCCATCCCAGTTAATTACAGCAGATAGAGGTTGTTGTAAACTAGCCAGTCCTTGAGAAAAATTAACCTGTCCATTAGCTCGTAAATTCTCTAATAAATAAGCAAGATTTTGCTGCTCTAGTGTACCAGCGACTCGTACGTTTCCTCCGAACTTACCCTGTAACTGCGGCGAAAACTGGCTTAATTGCACACCTGAAGCATTAACATTAGCTTGGTAGCGACCATTACTCAGCAGGATATTAGATGCTCTAACTGAACCACCACTAACTGTTAAGTTTGCGTTACCAGTAGCACGTATAGTATTGGCACTTAAAGCATTGGTATTTCCTGCAATTTGGAATGCACCATTTAATGAGCCATTTAAAGTTGGAGGAGCTTGTTTAAGTAAAAGCCTTGGCTGTATAGCATTTGCTACTAACCCAACAGTAAAGTCTTGGTTTTTCAACTGGAGACTAGAGATTGCTACTGTACCACCAGCCACGTTAACTCTGGCATTTTCTGGACGAATTGTAGCAATTGTAAATGGTGCTGAAGTTCCTGAGAGGATAGAACGACCGTTGAATTGTGCATCTTGAAGAGATATATTTTGTAGTTGGCTGGAGTTGACAAATCGCTCCACCTGTATTCCTGAAGCATCAGCGATCGCTTGCCAACCCTGCTTCGTCCAACGAAGAGAACCTTGCAATGTACCACCACCAACATTGAAAGCAACATTGCGGAACAACAAACCTTGATCTTGAGGAGCGAGGATAGTCAGCGTACCATTTGTTGGGTAAGTTCCATTTGGAGCCTGCAATTCTACCACAGTTTGGGAATTGCTAGTAGGCCCTGTCACTTGAGCCGTCGCTGCAACTGCACCTAATTGAAATGGGGTTTTGATATTGTAAAGTGAGGCGATCGCATCTCCTGGAACATTCTTTGCTGTTAAATTAAAATCAAGCCGAGGGGGTAGCTGGGGATATTGGGCGAGGCTAATTTTACCAGTCCCTGTTACTTCACCGCCCACGACTGGCTTGGCTTGAATGTTGTTCAGGTTAATAACTGACGACGCTGTATAAAAATTGAAATTGCTGCTGAAGCTACTTACAGGGATTCTATCAACTGTTGCTGGTTTAGTAGAAGCAACTGTACCCACAAGAACTGGCTGAGTTGTTACACCTACAACCTTCAAATCTGCTTTTGCTTCCCCAGTTACAGGTACTGGAAACTTAAGTTTGAGAGTATCCGCAGCGTTTGCCAAGCTCACAGCATTAACACGTGCTGCCAAATTCAAGCCAGCTTTAGTATCAACTGTGCCATTAGCGACTAAAGGTATTTTCCCATAGCTAGTGGTGACATTATCTAGTTGAATTTGAGTACCTGAGAAGTTAAGTTTTCCTTGCGAATTTATAAACGGTTGTGGTAATTGAGGAATTTGAAGCCTAACTCCTTGAGCAAGAGCGTTACCATTGATAGAAGTATCTTCCCATGTTTGTAGTTGCGGGCTCCAAGATTTAAGTTGAACGTTCAAGTCAGCCTGAACTCTTCCTGCTTGCAAGTTCACTGGTAACTTGATTATGTGAGTGACATCAGACGCCAGGAAATCTTCTGCATGTACCTGTAAACTCGTCTCAAATGTCTTTATATATGCATTTCCTTGAACAGAAACCTTACCACCATCAGCCGGTAACCCTCCTAGGTCAAACTTAATCTGCTGGTAGTTATTCAGCAATTGAGCCGTCCCATTAACTTGTGTAAAAACCACGGGATAACCCAGAGAAGAACTTCCTCCCCCTGCTCCTCTGCTCCCCTGCTCCTCTGCTCCCACTCTCAGTTGTGGTACGACTACCGCTTTAGCGCCACGAAACCGAATATTTTCTAATTCTATCTTAATGGGTCCTGGTTTACCTGTAGGTGCAAAGGTAGTGGTGAACCAGCGCCCTTGTTGATTCTGTTGAAGGTAAATATCTGGGTTAACTAAAGTGACATCGAGTTTTAAAGTGCGGTTAAATAGTAACTGTAATGGATTAAAGTGTGCCTCTACTGCATCAACTGTAGCTTTTTCTGGATCTGTGGCTGTTGGTGGAATACTCGAAGCCCCAAACTGTACTCCTGTAAGAGAAAATCCTGTGACTTTACCTACTTTCACAGGACGGTTGAGTGTAGTTGTAAGACTTTGTGCGACCAACGGCGTTAACTGTTTATGCACAAAAAACCACAACCTCCAAGCACCCCCTGCAAGTCCAACCAAGAAAAGCCCTCCTAAAGCTATTCCACCGCGACGCAAGAACTTCTTGATCCGGGGATTTGAGTGATTGTCTGGATTGGAATTAGTCATCTTGTCTCACCACTAACTCAGCAATATATGTGTCATCTTTGAGAAATTCACTGGCACATCAAATACAGTGTCACTTTGATAACAAACTAGGTGTCTCAATTTTTGTACTAAATAATTAACCTCACAAGAGAACCAGAAGACTGAATCTGTGGTAGCTTCCTCATTTTTTCAAAAACCGTTCACCGTGTACATCTAGCTTTTGGCATAGGAAAAATTCTAGGGGGGGTTTCTAGGGGAGCATCCACTTTTGGCAGAAACACCCAAATAGCCAGGGCAAATACATTTAATGTTAGTACCGAGTGTGGGAAAATTTAAAAGTAGCTAAAAACACCAGATAAAAATGCTAGCCTCTGCTCAGATCTCATCAATTTATCAATAATTATTATCAATAAAATCAGAAATTTACACGACTCCGGGTGCCTCGTGCTCCAGGACGATGGTGTGAGCGCAACCAACCGTCGCTACTTCGCCGCGAAGTATGAAACGGCGCATTTGCGTGGGAGCAATGCTCCAACAGTGGGATGAGTCCTGACGGGGCGAGGCTGTTGCCGCCGCTGCGCGATCGCCACCACCTATTTTTCAGTCTACATAGGAAGAGAAATGATAAACTCTGTCCCCTCACCCAGAACAGAATTAACTGTGATTTTACCACCGTGTTTTTCTTCGACTATTTGACGGATGATCGCTAATCCTAATCCCGTACCTTTACCGACTCCCTTGGTAGTAAATAAATGGTCAAAAATCTTTTGTTGTATTTCTACACTCATCCCTTTACCATTATCAACAATGGAAATTTTAACGGATTTATCTACTATTGATGTGGTAATAGTAATAGAGTTAGGATGAGCTTGAATTTCCTGAAAATTACGTCCGTGGTTCGATTCATCTAATGCGTCAATGGCATTTGCCAAAATATTCATAAATACCTGATTTAGTTGCCCAGGAAAACATTGAACTTGGGGTAAATCACCGTAGTTAGTTACTACTTCAATAGCCGGACGTTGTTCATTAGCTTTGAGACGATGTTTGAGAATTAAAATTGTACTATCAATACCTTCGTGAAGATTAAATGGTACTTTGTAATCTCTGTCAGCACGGGAGAAAGTGCGTAGAGAGGTGCTGATATTTTTTAATCTATCACACGCCATTGTCATAGAATCCAGCATTTTAGGCAGGTCTTCTATGGTATATTCCAAATCAATCTCTGACTCGTGGTCGAGGATTTCTTCAGTCTTATCGCTTAAAGTTTTTTGATAGATTTTCAAATGTTCGATAATATCAGCAAAGGTGGGTTTAGCTTGTTGAACAGTTGCTGCAATAAAGCCTAAAGGATTATTCATTTCGTGGGCGACACCAGCGACTAAGTTACCCAATGCTGACATTTTTTCAGTTTGCACCATTTGTAATTGGGCTTGTTGCAAGTCTTGTAATGCTTGTTCTAATTCTTGGGATTTTTGCTGCAAGGCAAGTTCAGCTTGTTTGCGATCGCTAATATCTCGCATCACAACAACCGCACCAACTTTGTTACCCCAGGGATCGAAGATTGCTTGTCCACTGGCTAACAAACTCCTTCGAGAACCCTGGTTTGGTGCAATCAGCATTTCGGTATTTTCGACGATTTCCCCTTGTAAGGCTCGCAACAATGGTATTTCCGTTGTTGATAGAAGTGTCTGCCCATCTGCTTGATAGAGTGAGAAATGTTCTGCCCATTGTTCTGGTGGCAATGATTTCACTGGTAAGCCATGAAATTCTTCAGTTGCTTTGTTAAATAAAATCAGTTTGCCACTCGCATCACAAACAACAATCCCATCGGTAATATTTTCAATAATCGCCTTCAAAAACTGGCTCTTGCGTACTTAACGTGCTAAATTAATATCATAATGCCAAGAAAGTAAAGCTCTAATTTCAAAATTGCGAAAATTTCTGAAGCCAAATCCATTTCGTTTTATTAGCTTCAATTTATTATTAAT
>JAESFG010000341.1_pt1 | contig 71376 bp, 63 predicted proteins | sample 9269371 | NCBI WGS metagenome assembly JAESFG01 (sample SAMN14506227, study PRJNA617093) | algae metagenome | isolation source: Aetokthonos hydrillicola CCALA 1050 (B3-Florida) and co-occurring... | place: USA: South Carolina | collected 2013-01-01
CGCACAAGAAGCGGCCGCGAGCCCCCCGGCCACCCGTGCTCAGAGCCGCCACCGCCGCCGAACGCCTGCTGTGGCGCTCACTTACGGTCGCGTCACCCTGACATCGTTCACGGCGTTGGGTGGCACCACCCGCCCCGGCGCTTCGCCGCGGCGCGTGGTGCGTGGGTCCACGTGCGTCCGACGCCGGACCTGAGTCCGCGAAGGTCCGGATTCCTCGATCACCAACCCGCACAGCGCATCTCCGCTTCTGCGCGCACAAACGCGCCGTTGCCGCCTTTGCGCGCGCGTCCGTGTACCACCTGAACCCTGGCTTCCAGATTTTCCCAAGATTTTTATCTCGTTGCCGCTCCGCCACTTAGCGGCTCAGCCCCCTCGCGCACCGGCGCTTTTGCGCGCGCAAATCGGTCCGCGCCCCCCTCTATAGAGGCGCGCACAAACCCCAATGCGCGATACCGCCCATGCACGAACACGAACTCCACGTCTCCCGAGCCCTCGCCGGCGCCAAACTCCTCGCGCTCAAGAAGCTCTGCATCCTGCTCGACCGGCTCGACCCCGAAACCCACTTCGCCGAGATCCGCCGAGTCGCCTCGACCATCCTCCGCGCCAAGGGCGACGACATCGAGCCCGACTTCGGCTGCGCCGTCCCCCCGGCCGAGTTCCCCCCGACCCCGCCCCACAAAGACCCCAACTACCACGACGACAGACTCCAGAACTCCCGGCTCAACGAGCACGTCACAAGACCGTTCGACGGCGGCGTACCCCGCCCAGATCGGATGCCACCACCCGCCGGGTGCTCTGACCCGGCGCGTGGTGCCGTGAGTCACCAACCGCCGGGCGCACCGGACCCCACGAGCCCCGACCGGCAGGGAGGGGTTCCAGCGACCGCATCGCCGGCCGCGCCGGTGGACACAGAGGACGGTGAACCCTCTCCCTCACGGTCGGAGCGCGGTGCGCACGCGCACAGACTTCGCACGCGGCAACCCTCGGGGAGGAGGTTCCGCAATCCCGCCACGCGCCGCAGCAAAGCGCCGGGGCGGGTGGTGGCATCCTCGCTCAGCGTCCGCCCTTCGCCTACTTCTTCTGCACCCGTCCTGCCACGCTCGCCCGCACCCGCTCGACCGCGTCCTCGGCGAACTCCACGCGCCCGATCACGCCCGCGCCCGAACGGGCGAAGCCCACCGTGAGACCGCGGGCGGTAGCGACGCGCACGCCTGCATCGTCGGCGCTCGCCGCGCCCGGAAACGGCACGAGCGCCATCTTCGCATCGCTGTTCCACTGTTCGCCGCTCATCGCCACGTGCGGCACCAGGCACCAGTCGAGCCCCGCGGCCCCGGTCTCGCCGGCCCGCGGCCACAGCACCAGCCAGCCGGCGCTCGCCCGCACGAGCCGGTCGGCCGCCTCGCCGTAGTTCCCCGCCCAGCGCTCGAACGCCCGCGACAGGCCCGCGCGCTGGTCGGTCGCCAGGCCGGCGCCGTAGGTGCGCAGCGTCAGAAGCGTCCACATGCCCACGTCGCAGCGAACGGCCGCGGCCCACGGCGCGCCCGCCTGCACGCCCGTGTCCTTGCCCGCGCCCCAGAACCCCGCGGCGATCGGGCCCGCGTGGATCACCGTCGGCTCCTCCGACCGCGCCGACCAGCTCACGTCGACCCGCGCCAGCGTCGGGCCCGCGTACGGCTCGGGCGCCGCGGCCCCCGGGGGCAGCGCGAGGTTGGGGTCGCGCGTGCTCACGTCGGAGGCCTTCACCGTGCGGATCGAGATCATCGCGTCGCGCCCGTTCGCGAGGCCCCACGTCGCGGCCACGCGGGCCAGCGGCGTCGCGTCCATCGCGTCGGGCGCCGACCGGCGCAGCGCGTTGAGATCAACGTACACCTGGGCGCACACGTCGCCCTTGGGCGCTTCCTTGAGCACCGCGGCGCGGTGCAGGTCGACGCGGGCCATCGGCGCATCCATCAGCGGAGCGCCCTCGCCCCACGTCGCGTTGAACTCGATCACCGGCGAACCCGGGGCGAGCGGCCGCTCGGTGCTGCTCGTCGTACCCGCGCTCGCCAGCGCCGCGCGGACGCGGGCCGCGGCGTCCGCCCCGTTGGCGTGCACCACCAGGCGCGTCGACGCCGTCGCGATGCGAGCGCCCGCCGTCGACGGGGTCGGCGGGCCGACCAGCAGCCACGCGGCCCCGCCCGAGAGCACGCCGGCGGAGCCCGCGGCGTCGATCGCGCCGATGGCGGGCACCGGCCCGAGGCCCGGCGCGACCACGTCGACGACGGTCGCCAGCGGTCGGTACGCGCCCGCCGCCAGCGGCGAATCCGGCGCAGCGCCCAGGGCCTTGCCGTCGACCCACGCCACGAAAACGGCCCCGTCGGCGGGCGCCGACGGGGCCGGGGTGTGTGCACAGCACAGAGCGGGCAGGGCGAACGCGCCCAGCAGGCGCGCGATCAGCGGGCCCACGCCAGGTCGTACTGCTCGCTGTCCTCGTCGCTGTCGGGGATTGACCATGGGGCATCATTCGGCAGAACGTCGCGCCACGTCGCGCCAAAATCGGGGATCGCGGCCCGGCCTTCCTGGGCCACGGCCCCGAGGCCGCCGATCAGTGCCCCGATCAGCGGGAAGGCCGGCGCCAGAGCGCCGATGGTGCCCGCGGCGTTCACGAGCATGGAGCGGTCCGCGTGAGACTCGCTGACGACGTCGTCGCCGCGGACGTAGCTGAACTTCACCGTCGCCTTCGCGCCCTCGGCGAGGGCCTTGAAGTGCGGGACGATGAGGCCCGGCTCGCGCCCCGCGTCGGCCGGAGAGCGGACGAGGTTGGCGATGGCCGAGCCGGCGAGCGAGACGTACTGGTACCCGTCGGGCATGGTCTTCACGGTGTCGATGAACGTGAGCGAGAGGATCGACTGGTCCTTGGGCATCATGGAGGCGAAAGCGGTGTTGGCGGTGATGCCGGCGTCGCCCTTGCCGGCGGCCTGGGCCGCGGCCGCGAGGGCGGCCTGCGGGGTGAACCCGAGCACGAGCCACTTGTCGGTGACGGCGTAGGTCAGTTCGACAGGGATGGGCAGGCCGGGGAAGGTGAGGGTGTTCAGGGCGAGGCCGTCCTGGGTCCACTGCCGGCCGCGCACGTACCCGCGAACCTGCGGGGAAGCGCCCAGGGCGTTGAGGGTGCCGGCGAGGCGGGCGTTCAGGGCGTCGAACTTCGCCTTGTTGCCGATGGCGATGAGGGCGACCGCGGAGCCGAGGCCGCGGCCGCCCGCGCTGGGAGCGAGGTACCAGCCGAAGGTCGTGCCCAGGGCGGGCAGCACGTCGTTGCGCAGGTTGAGGCCCATCTGGGCTTCAACCTGGGCGAGCTGCTCGGCGGCGTCCTCATCGCTCTCGGTGATGCGATCGATCGCCGTGGTGAGCGCGGCCTTCCAGTCGTAGCGGAGCATGCCGGCGCTGACGGCGTCGGCGGGGATGGCCTTGAGTTCGGCGGGGGAGAGTGGGTCCAGGAGCATGCCGGTCTTGGGTGCGAACTTCTTGGCGCCCTGGGCGATCGTGACGGAGACCGCCCGGTCGGCGGTGAAGCCGGAGTAATACGAGTACCTCACGGCGTCCTCGCCGATGTACCCCATGTCCTTGAGCTGGGTGACGACCTCGTTGAGTTCGGGGCCGCCGCCGGCGAGGGCGATGCCCATGTTCACCAGCGGGGTGAGCGGCGCGGGGTCGAAGCGGGCGCGGAGGATCGGGTCGAGGCCCTTGACCAGGTCGGTGTTCCTGGCCCAGCCGTCGAAGGGCTTGTCGGGGTTCTCGAGCGAGCCGAAGTGGACCTCGTATCGCCAGCCGGCGTCGTCGCTCTTGCGCGGACCCCAGGCGAGCAGGCCGAAGGGGAAGGTGAGTTCGCTCATGCCCTGGTAGGTCTGGCTGGGCTTGATCTGGCCGGCCATGCCCCCACCGCCGCCGCCGCCCCCACCGCCGGCCATGGCCATGAGGGCGTTGATGGTCCCGTGCATGGTGCCGGCGGACTGCTGGTCGTCCATGCCGACGCTGAAGACCAGGCCGGCGCCGAAGCCGCCCTTGCTGGGGTTGTCGGGGGAGTAGGTCATCGCGAAGCGCGAGGGCCGGGCGACGAGCTGCAGGAGCAGGTCGACCACGGGCATGGGGACCTGTTCGAGCCCCGGGACTTCGCGGGGCAGCTCGCGCAGGCGGGTGGGGAGCATCGCCAGCGCGTTCTTGAGGGCCTGGTCCTTGGGGTCGACGAGGATGCGCTCGAGGGCGGGCTTGTCGACGAGCAGGACCGGGGCCGGGGGCTTGACGGCGGGCTGGGCGGGCTTGTCCTGGTTCGGCGCGTTCTGGGCCTGGGCCGCGGACAGCACGAGTCCTGTGCCGGCGAGGAGCGCGGCGGCGGCGCGTCCGAGGCGGCGGAGCGGGGTGTGGCGGCGGGCAAAGGGCGCGTCGGTGCGGGCGTTCATGATCCGTCGTCTCCTGGTGGCCGCGGTCGCGGCGAGCGGATGGTACTTGGGCGGGATCGGCGAGCAGGGGCGGGGCGCAGGGTTGTTGGGGCGGGGGCGATGGGTGTTTCAGGGTTCGTGCGGGGGCGGCGAGGCCGTTACCATCGACCCGCCGATGCCCCCAACCGAAGCGCCGCAGCGGATCCTGCTCATCCGGCCCAGCGCCCTGGGGGACGTCTGCCGGAGCGTTCCGCTGCTGACGAGCCTGCGGGCGGCCTTTCCCGACGCCCGGATCGACTGGCTCGTGCAGGACGGCTTCGCGGACGCGGTGGCGCACCACCCGGCCCTCTTCGGGCACGGTTCGGGTGTGGTGACGTTCCCGCGCCGGCGCTTCTCGCGCTGGGCGACCCCGGCTGTTACCGGGCAGGTCGTGCGGTGGATGCGGGGGCTGCGCAGGGCGAAGTACGACCTGGTGGTCGATGCGCAGGGGCTGGCGCGCAGCGGGCTGTTCTGCCTGGCGAGCGGGGCCAGGACGCGGGTGGGGTATGCCGACGCGCGCGAGGCGGCGTTCCTGGCGTACACGGTGCGGGCCGACGCGCCGCGGACGTTGCACACGGTCGACCGGATGCTGCGGCTGCTCACGCCGATCGCCGTCACGCCCGTGATGGACATGCGGCTGTACCCGCCGGCGGCGGAGGTGGAGGCGGTGCGGGCGGACGCGGTGCTGGCGGGCAGGCGGTTCGCGGTGATCGCGGCGACGAGCCGGTGGCCGGGCAAGCAGTGGGCCGCGGACCGGTTCGCGACGGTGGCGGACCGGCTGGTGGGGGATCCGGTGTACCGGATCGACGCGGTGGTGCTGGTGGGCAGCGCGGGGGAGCGGGAGCAGATCGGGCCGCTGCTGGCGCTGGCGGGCAAGCGCGGGGGGGAGCGGCGGGTGATCGACCGGGTGGGGTCGACGAGCGTGGGCGGGCTGATGGCGCTGGTGCAGGCGTCGAGCCTGGTGATCGCGAACGACTCGGCGGCGCTGCACATGGCGGTGGGGTTCGACCGTCCGCTGGTCGCGCTGTTCGGGCCGACGCGGGTGGACCTGGTGGGGCCGTACCGGCGCGAGCGCGACGTGGTGCAGCACGTGACGCCGACGGACCGGCTGAATCACAAGAACGCCGCGGCGGGGCGGCTGCTGATGGACCGGATCACGGTGGCGGAGGTGCTGGCGAAAGCGCAGGGCGCGGTGATGCGGTGAGAGCGCGATACACCGAAAACGCGATCACGCGATACAGCAGCAAAGCGATAAAGCGGGAAAGCGGCAGATGCGACGACGCAACACCGCAGCAACGCGATAACGCGATACATCTGGCCGCGGGCACTGTTCAGGGAAGTTGGATGGTGATCGGCTGGCCGTCGGCGCCGGCGCCGGTGGCTTCGGCGCCGTTGTCGAGCAGGACGCGGACTTCGACGCGGCGGGTCGGGCGGGGCATCTTGCCTTCGGCGCTGGCGACGTTGACGGTGACGGTCTTGCCGCTGGTGGTGGCAGCGTAGGTGGTGAGCAGGTACTCGCCCTGCTTGAAGCCCCAGCCGTCGCCGGCGTCTTCGTAGAGGGTGCCGGAGGCCTTGCCTTCTTGATCGAGGCTCACGATGAGGGTGAGGGGGTCGAGCGGTTTTTCGCTCGAGTATTCCATGACGGGGCCGAGGGGGATGATGCCGCCGGCCTTGACGCGCAGGTTGGGCAGGTCGGGGTTGGCGTTGGTTTCGCCGGCGATGAAGACGGGGCGCCAGGTGCCGCGGGGCAGGGCCGGGGCGCGGTCGCCGGTGGGGGTGGTGCGGGCGACGACGAGGAGGTTGTCGCCGAGGAGGAAGGCGTCGTCCTCGGAGCGGAGGGCGGGGTCGGCGGGGTCGGCGAAGAACACGGGGCGGGCGACGGGCAGGCCGGTGGTGTGGGCTTCGTGGAAGAGGGTGTAGAAGTGCGGGAGCAGGCGGTAGCGGCGCTGCAGGGCGGTTCGGGAGGTGGCTTCGACGTCGGGGCCGAAGGCCCAGGGCTCCTTGTTGATGTTGCCCTTGCCGGTGTGGCCGCGGCTGAAGGGGAGGAGTGAGCCGACGCCGATCCAGCGGGAGAAGAGGGCGGCGTCGCCGTTGCCGTTGAAGCCGCCGATGTCGGGGCCGCTGAAGGGCTGGCCGGAGAGGCCGAGGTTGAGGATCATGGAGATGGACTGCTCGAGGTCGTCCCACTCGGCGGAGTTGTCGCCGGTCCAGGTGGCGGCGTAGCGGTGGGAGCCGAGGTAGCCGGCGCGGGTGAGGACGAAGGGGCGCTTGTCGGGGTTGGCGGCCATGATGCCGTCGCGGGTGCCCTGGGCCATGAGCATGCCGTAGACGTTGTGGTACTGGAGGTGGGGGCCCTTGACGAGGTTGCCGTAGCCGTCGAGGGCGCCGCCGGCGTGGGCGTTGTCCTCGGGCATGGTCTTGGACTGGACGTTGAAGACGGCGGGCTCGTTCATGTCGTTCCAGACGCCGTCGATGCCGGTGGCCATGAAGTCCTTGTAGAGGCCGGCCCACCAGGTGCGGACGTCGGGGCGGGTGTAGTCGGGGAAGACGCACCAGCCGGGCCAGACTTCGCCCTTGTAGACCTCGCCGCCGGCGCGCTTGACCCAAGCGTCGGCGGCGGCGCCCTGGTCGTAGACGGCGTAGCCGGGCTCGGCCTTGACGCCGGGGTCGATCATCCAGACGGTGCGGAAGCCCTGGGCCTCGAGGTCGGCGTTGAGCCTGGTGGGGTCGGGGAACTGGGCCTTGTCGAAGGTGAAGACGCGGTACTCGTTCATGTAGTCGATGTCGAACCAGATGACGTCGGCGGGGATGTCGCGGTCGCGGAAGTTCTGGGCGATCTCGCGGACGCGGGCCTCGGGGTTGTAGGAGTAGCGGCACTGGTGGTAGCCCAGGGCCCAGCGCGGCGGCATCTCGATGGTGCCGGTGAGCCTGGCGAGGCCCTTGATGACGTCCTGGGGCGAGGCGCCCTCGATGACGTAGACGGGACGGGGGTGCCCCTCGGCGCGGAACACGATGGCCTCCCCAGCTTGCGTGCTCGGCTGGGCGGCGGTCTCGACCTCGACGCGCCAGGTGGTGTCGAGCAGGACGCCGAAGGCCGAGCCGTCCTTGCGGACGGCGAGGACCCAGGGGTGGGACTGGTAGAGCGAGGGGTTCTTCTCGTCGTAGCCGTAGGCGTCGGTGTTCCAGCAGGTGATGCGGCGGCCGTTGCGCAGGAGCGGGCCGGCGACCTCGCCGGTGCCGTAGAGGCTGGTGCCGGGGGCGATGGGGATGGAGACGATGGTTTTGCCGGCGTCGGCGGAGAAGACGGGGCGGACCTTCCAGTCGGCGGCGAGGGGCGAGCCGGGGCCTAACTGGGTCTTGAGGGCGAGCGAGGGGCCGCTGACGTCGGGGTTGTAGCCCGGGGGCGCGAAGCGGGCGATGTCGGGGAAGACCATGTCGGCGGATTGGGCGTGGGCGGGGGTGCGGGCGGCGAGCGTGACGGCGGCGCACGCCGCGACGAGACGGGTGAGGCCACGGGAGATACCGATGGTCATGTCGAAGGCTCCGGGGTCGACGACGGGCCCGCCCCTTGGGGGCTGCTGGGCGCGATGGCGATACCTGGATCAAGCGTACCCGAGAGTGGGGATGTGCGGGGTGTGCGGGGGGGGCGGGGGGGGGCGGGGGGTGGGTTCGTGGGGCGGGGTTGCGGAGATGCGGGCGGCGCGGGGGGGCTGGGGGGCGCGGGGCCGGGGGGCTGGCGCGGCTGGGGCGGGGGGCGCGGCTGGGCAAGGCGCGCCGGACGGCCGGGGGAGGGGGCGGGGTTCAGCGTGTGGGCGGACGTTCCGATGGCTGTGGATGAGGGGCGAGCGCGCCGGCGTATCGGCGGGCCCGCACCGGCCGACGCGAAGGGCATGAGCCACCACGCCTCCACGCAGTATCCACCCCCACCACCGACCGGAGTCGATTGCGTATGAAGCTCCTGGACATTCTCAAGGCGGCTCACCAGGCGGATGCTTCGGACGTGCACCTGGTGGCGAAGCACGCGCCGATGATGCGTGTGCACACGGTGATGACGGCGATGGACTTTCCGGTCCTGAGCCCGGAGACGACGCGGGCGTTTCTGCAGGAGATGGCGCCGCCGGAGGCGGTGGCGACGTACGACAAGAACAAGGACGCGGACTTCTCGTTCTTCGCGGAGGGCCTGGCCCGGTACCGCGTGAACGCGCACTGCCAGCGCGGCGCGACGGCGCTGTCGATGCGCATGATCAAGACGAAGGTGCCGCCGTTGGAGAAGCTGAGCCTGCCGGAGGTGATCACGCGGCTGACGTACCTGCCGCGGGGGCTGGTGCTGGTGACGGGGGACACGGGCTCGGGCAAGAGCACGACGCTGGCGGCGATGATCCAGGCGATGAACGAGCGGTACCGCTCGCACATCATCACGCTGGAGGACCCGGTGGAGTACGTGTTCCAGTCGGCCAAGTGCGTGATCGAGCAGCGCGAGCTGGGGGCGGACATGCCGACGTTTGCGAGCGGGCTGAAGCACGCCTTGCGGCAGGACCCGGACATCATCCTGGTGGGCGAGATGCGTGACCTGGAGACGACGCAGCTGGCGATCAGCGCGGCGGAGACGGGGCACTTGGTGCTGAGCACGCTGCACACGTGCAACGCGAGCCAGACGGTGGAGCGGATCATTGACATGTACCCGGCGGGACAGCAGAACCAGATCCGCTCGATGCTGGCGAACACGCTGCAGGCGGTGGTGAGCCAGACGCTGTTCAGCCGGATCGACAACCCGGGGATGGTGCCGGCGGTGGAGGTGCTGTTGTGCACGCCGGCGGTGCGGAACCTGATCCGCGAGAGCCGGACGTTCGAGATCCCGAACGTGATCGAGACGAACCGGGCGATCGGGATGAAGAGCCTGGACACGGCGATCGCGGAGCTGTACTTCAACGGGATGATCTCGCGCGAGGACGCGATCGCGCAAGCGGCGTACCCGGACAAGCTGGACCGGATGCTGGTGGCGTGAGCCGAGCGTGTCGTGACGAGTTGACCGTGCGTTGCACCGGGTTGTGATGACCCCTGATCCCGAGTCTGAATCACCATGGCGAACTACCGCTTCCAAGTGCGTGACTCGAAGGGCCAGGTGCAGGTCGGGGTGCTGGCCGCGGAGAGCGCGGCGGCGGCGGCGGCGGTGCTGCGGGCCCAGGGGGGTCACGTGCTGGCGGTGAACCCGCTGGCGACGTCGGAGGTGAAGGGGTCGCTGGTGCAGCGGTTCCGCGAGATGAACGCGGGCAAGCCGAAGCAGAAGCACGTCCTGGACTTCACGACGCAGCTGGCGGTGATGATCCGGGCGGGCATCAACATCCGGGCGGCGCTGGAGGGGATCGCGGACCAGACCGAGCACGCGAACTTCAAGCGGGTGATCAACCAGCTCAAGAGCGACGTGGAGAGCGGCAAGCAGTTCAGCGAGGCGCTGTCGCGGCACGTGAAGCTGTTCGGGCCCCTGTACATCAACATGGTGAAGGCGTCGGAGATGTCGGGCTCGTTCGCGGAGATGCTGGACCGGATCGCGGGGTACATCGGGCAGGAGATGGAAACGCGCAAGATGGTGATCGGCGCGAGCATCTACCCGGGCGTGATCGGCACGATGGCGGTGGGGGTGACGGTGTTCCTGCTGACGTTCGTGCTGCCGAAGTTCGCGGGCGTGTTCAAGGGCAAGGAGGAGGTCCTGCCCTGGGCGACGAAGTTCCTGATGGGGCTGTCGGACTTCATGGTGTCGTACTGGTACCTGGTGATCGGCGGACTGGTGGGCATCGTGGGTGCGATCTTCGCGTTCAGCAAGACGGAGCTGGGGGGGTTCTGGATCGACCGGGCGAAGCTGACGATCCCGATCGTGAAGGGGATGTTCCGGGCGCTGTACATCTCGCGCTCGCTGCAGACGATGGGGCAGCTCATCAACGCGGGCGTGCCGATGCTGGACACGCTGGCGATCACGGGGGACATCTCGGGGAACCGGCTGTACAAGGGGCTGTGGCGGAGCGTGTACACGAACGTGAAGCAGGGCCGCAAGATCGCGACGCCGCTGGTGAAGAGCCCGCTGATGCCGCGGGCGGTGGCGCAGATGGTGGCGGCGGGCGAGGAGTCGGGGAAGCTGGGCGAGGTGCTCGACGAGATCAGCACGTACTACGCCAAGACGCTCAAGGACAAGATCAAGGCGGTGACGAGCATGATCGAGCCCTTGATGATCGTGCTGATGGGCTCGGTGGTGGGGTTCATCGCGATGTCGATCATCCTGCCGATCTTCAAGATGTCGAGCGTGGTGAAGTAGGAAGAAGGCATCGAGGCATCCAGGCATCGAGGCATCGAGGCGGACAGGAAGGAAGCGGAGCATGGACCTGGGCGTCGGTGATGTGGGGATGACGATGAGTGTGACGCGGCGTCGGCGCAGGGCGCGTCGCGGGTTCACGCTGATGGAGACGGCGCTGACGACCGTCATCATCGGGGTGGGGGTGCTGGCGCTGATCGAGGCGCAGCAGGCGTTCATGCGGAGCAACGCCTGGTCGACGCAGGCGGCGACGGCGACGTACCTGGCGAACGAGATCCGGGAGATGACGCGGAAGTTGCCGCGGCACGACCCGGTGACGGGGCTGTACCTGACCGGGACGCCGCCGTCGACGACGCTGAACGGCTGGGGACCGGAGCCGGGGGAGACGTCGGCGAGCGACTTTGACGACATCGACGACTTCGACGGGATGGTGTTCGCCAACGACGGCACGCCGGGGGTGGCGGACCACGACCTGCCGGGGCCGATCGACGCGCAGGGGGACGTGATCCCGGAGATCCTGGCGAGCGGCGAGGTGATGACCGACGCGCAGGGCAACGCGCGGGCGATGCAGGGCTGGTCGCAGGTGGTGACGGTGCAGAAGATCGACCCGCTGGACATGTCGCAGGTGCGGGCGGACTCGTACACGGTGGCGCCGGTGCCGCCGGACTTCGCGGGGCTGCGGGTGGACCAGTTCCCGCTGCGGGTGAGCGTGACGGTGCGGTACCAGGGTCCGTTCGACGCGGCGCCGACGGACGTGGTCACGGTGACGTGGGTTGTCCCGTAGCGCCGGCGGGGGTCGGGCGGGCGGGCGCGGGCAGGGTCGGCGAGTGGAGGCGGGCTGTGGAGGATCGAGGACGCACACCATGGGCTGCAAGGTCGCTGACGGGCGGGTGAGGGGATCGAGGCGGAGCGGGCGTCGGGCCCGGCGCGGGTCGTCGCGCCGCGGCGTGGCGAGCGTGCTGGCGATGATGTTCGTGGTGATGTTCGGGTCGCTGGCGGTCGCGATGGCGATCGTCTCGCAGGGTAACCTGCGGACGGCCCAGACGCACCTGCACGTGCAGCGGGCCCTGTCGGCGGCGGAGACGGGGATGGCGATCGCGGTGCGGCGCCTGGACGAGGCGAGCAAGCGGTTCGTGATCTCGCGGGGCGCGGTGGACGCGGAGTTCGGGTGGCGGCTGTGGTCGGGGACGACCACGGGCGGGGACGGGACGATCGAGCGGCTGGCGCCGACGAGCGGGTTCAGCGAGACCTCGCCCCCGGCGGGGATCGTGCACGCGCTGGCGAACGCGTTCGGGGCGGAGCGGAACGTGATCGCGATGGCCGACGCGCCGTCGCAGCCGGTGATCGGCTCGGCGCTGCCGGGCTTGGAATCGGGGGACTTCCGCGCGGACCACTGGCTGACGACGCCGCCGATCGGGATCGACGGCAGCGGCGAGGACGCGGCCGGGCCGGCGGCGTTCCAGGTGACGTACGCGCCGCTGGCGGGCGACTCGGGGGTGCGGATCGTGGTGACGGGGTACAGCTCGGTGACGGAACTGGGCTCGAGCTTCCAGTACGCGTACGACGCGGGCGGGCGGCGGTACCGGCCGGTGTCGCGCGTGCTGCAGCAGGACGTGCGGATCACCAAGCGGCACAACCACGCGGTGGTGAGCCCGTCGCGGATCATGATCGGCAAGAACGTGCAGATCACGGGCAAGCTGGGGGCGAACTTCACGCAGGTGACCGAGAACGACGGGCACCCGCTCGTGATCCGCTCGGACTTCCTGGGCTTGAGCCCGGCCCTGGACACCAAGCTCAACGCGCTGTTTGCGCAGCTGCCGAACTTCGACGTCGACGGCGACAACCGGCTGCGGATCGGGCACGCGGTCGAGGGCGCGGGCATCCCGGTGGACACGGACCTGAACGGCGACGGCGTGCCGGACGGTTCGTACCAGGACGCGACCGGGGACGGGTACCTCGACGAGTTCGACGTGTTCCTGAACCATTACGACACCAACCACGACGGCAAGGTGGTGCTGTCGACGCGCCTGACGCAGGGAACGCCGGCCGAGGGGAGTACGCCGGAGTTCACCGCCGACGACGACCTGGCGCTGCTGCTGGATTCGGCGGCGCCGGACCGCAACCGCAACGGGGTGAGCGGGTTCGACGACGAGAACAACAACGGGCGCTGGGACGCGGGCGAGGACCTGCTGGACGTGGACGCGGTGCACTCGTCGTTCCCGGACCGGGTGCTGGGGTACCGCGACGGAGTGATCGACCGCAAGGACGCGTACGCGAAGGTGCGCGGGCGGCTGGTGTTCAAGGCCCGGCAGCAGGACTGGACGGCGGCGCAGGGGAACTACCAGCAGTACGTGCGCGGCACGATCGCGCCGCCGACGGGGGAGTCGGCGGTGCGGTTCGAGGCGCCCGAGGACGAGCTGCCGCTGCTGGAGCAGGGCTCGTTCAGCGGGACGCAGACGCCGCTGCAGCAGGCGGCGGACGGGGCGACGTTCAACCAGCAGCTGGCGACGCAGCTGGGCGTGGCGGTGGCGGACTTGCCGACGTACCTTGAGTCGGACCCGAACGCTGGGCACGCGCGGTACTACCGGCCGGACCTGTCGGACTCGTACGTGTTCGGGCAGACGGGCCAGCACATCTACGAGCGGATGCCGTTCAACGCGCCGGTGCAGTCGTTCTACGACTGGTACTACCGGCCGCGGTTCGAGAACATGACGTTCAAGAACGTGCAGATCCCGCGCGGGAACAACGGGCTGTTCGTCAACTGCACGTTCGTGGGTGTGACGTGGGTGCGGTCGTACACGGACAACACGCACCCGAACTGGTCGCTGTACGGGCGCATGCAGTGGTCGCCGAGCCAGGGCAAGCCGGTGCTGCAGACCGAACCGCTGGACAAGAGCGACTTCCAGCGATACATCACGGGCAACCCGCAGGACGGGCCGGCGAACTACGACGACTTCCCGGACCCGCCGGTGATCGACGGCGTGGTGCGGACGGGCGCGGCGCGGGACACGAAGCAGTACTCCAACAACATCCGCTTCCACAACTGCACGTTCGTGGGGTCGGTGGTGTCGGACTCGCCGACGGAGTACACGCACTCGCGGAACAAGATCCAGTTCACGGGCGGGACGCGGTTCGTGGACAAGCACCCCGACGAGCCGGACAACCCGGCGCTGAACCCGGACCCGGACAACGCGCCGGAGATCGCCAAGAGCTCGATGATGCTGCCGGGGTATTCGGTGGACATCGGGAGCTTCAACAGCCCGACGGACACGTTCCAGGGCGGGCCGCAGGCACAGAACGTGCAGCTGAACGGGACGATCGTGGCGGGCGTTCTGGACGTGCGCGGGAACGCGAACATCGACGGGACGCTGCTGCTGACGTTTGCGCCGGTGGCGGGCGAGGGTCCGCTGCAGTACCTGGGCAACCCGGTGGGCAACCCGGCCCAGTTCAACGCGACGCTGGGGTACTTCGGCCCCGACGACGGGGACGGGGAGAGCCTGGACCCGGCCCTGCTGCCGGCGCACCCGACGATCCCGGGGGCGAAGATGGTCGGGTATGACACGGACGGGGACGGGATCGCGGACGTGGCGTACGACCGGCCGCAGCCGGCGGGGTCGACGCCGGTGCCGTTCTACGGGTATGGGCGGATCTTCCTGAACTGGAACCCGGACCTGCCGATGCCGGACGGGATCATGCTGCCTTTGAGCACGGTGCCGGTAGCGGGCTCGTATAAGGAGGGGTTGCATTGAACGCGTACCGACCCGTGCCGATGCCGCGCCCGAGCGGCGCCCCGCGACCGGGCCCGCGCCGGCGGGGCATCAGCATCGTGGAACTGCTGGTGGCGCTGACGATCAGCGCGATGCTGCTGACGGCGATGCTCAGCGCGCTGGACGCGGCGTGGCGCTCGTACAAGCACACGACCGAGTCGGCGTCGACGCACGTGGTGAGCCGGATCGTGATGCACCGGCTGCTGGCGATGATCCGCACGGGATCGGACTTCAGCCCGTACCCGGCGGACACGACCGACCCGGACGAGAACCCGATGGCGACCAACACGCTCGAGTTCGTGACCGAGGCGGACCGGGCGGCGGGCAACGGGCGGATCACGCGGATCGAGCGGCGTGGCGACGCGGCCCAGCCGGGACGGTACGAGTTGTGGCTGGTCTACCTGGACGGGCGGACGTCGCCGCCGACGGTGACCGAGCAGTACCCGCTGCTGCGGGACGTGCGTGAGGCGGTGTTCGTGCTGGAGTACGACGCGGGCCCGCGCCTGCGCCGGGCGACGGTGGACCTGACGATCCAGCCCAACGACTTCGCGGACGTGCGGACCGGGCTGGACATCGATACGCCGATGATCCGGCTGGTGGCGTCGGCGGGGCCGAGGGAGTAAGGGGAAGGCAGGAAGGCACTGAGGCACGTAGGCACAGAGGCACAAAGGGACAGAGCGAACCTCTGTGCCTCTGTGCCTTTGTGCCTTCGTGCCTTTGTGCCTTCGTGCCTTCTCCTAGCCCTTCGTCGCCGCGAGCAGTTCGCGCGGGTGCTTGCGGGACAGGCTCCAGGCGGCGGGGCATGCGCTGAGCAGGGTGATGAGGGTGAGGGCGGCCCAGCCGGCGGCGAGGGCGCCCCAGGGGATCTCGGTGCGGAGTTCGATGCCGATGAGGGCCCGGTTCATGCGCTGGCCGCCCCACGCGGCGTGCAGGCCCATGACGGAGCCGAGGGAGCACGCCGCGGCGGCGATGAGCAGGGCCTCGCCCATGACCAGGCGCGTGAGCAGCCCGCGCTGGGCCCCGATGGCGCGGAGCACGCCGAACTCGAACTGCCGGGCGTGGATGCCGGCGATGATGAGGTTCGCGACGCCCAGGCACGCGACGAGCATGGCCCCGACCGCGACGATGCTCGAGACCAGCAGGGTCGAGCCGAGCACGTCGCCGATGTTGGCCTTGACTTCCTGGGCGCTGCCGGCGGAGATGATGCCCATGCCGGGGATGCGCCGGATCTCGGCCATGACCCCGGCGTGGTCGATGTCGGGGGCGATGCCGATCTGGATGAGGTTGACCGCGTCGTTGCCGAACTTCTCGACCAGGTCGGCCCGCGAGCCGAACACGGCGTTCACGGCCTGGTCGAGGTACTGGTCGCCGATGTCGAAGAACTGGCTGGCGATGTCGAGCCCGGGCGAATTCACGACGCCGACGATCTCGAACTCGTGCCAGGTGCTGTTGTACTTGAGCCTGAGCTTGTCGCCGACGCCCAGGCCCTTGGTGACGAGGAACTCTCGGGCGACGAGCACGGCGCCGCCTTCGGTGAGGCGGCGCTGGGCGAGGGCGGGGTCGCCCTGGACCCAGGTGAGGCGGGTCATGCGGAAAAAGGGCTCGGGCTCGAAGGCGATGAAGGTGGTGTTCGAGTTGTTGAAGGCCGCGAGGCCGAAGGCGTCGGTTTTCATGGCCTGCAGGGTGATGGCGACGGTACCGGTGACGCCGGGGACCTGCTCGATGCGGCGCTGGGTGGCGGTGGAGAGGTTGAGGCCGTGGACGAAGCCGTCGGGGAACTGCAGGGTGCCGAGCCAGTCGCGTTGGACGGAACGGCCGTTGGTCCAGAGGGCGACGAGCAGGGCGAGGCCGAGCATCATGGCCGCGGACGTGAAGCCGTGGCGATAGGGGGTGGCGAGCACGGTTCGGGTGAGCAGGCCCGCGGGCAGGGCGAGCAGGCGTGAGACCAGGCCGCCGAGCAGGCGAGCGGCGACGACCATGACGGGGACGCTCAAGAGGAAATAGCCCGCGAACATGCTGGGCAGGCCGACGATGGAGTCGCCCCAGAAGCGGGCGTCGTTGTTGGGGGCGAACTGCAGGATCGAGGCATGGATGGCGGCGCCGGCGAGGCCCAGGACCAGGCAGATCCACACCGCCCGGGCGCTGGGGACCTTGGCGCGGACGGTCAGGGCGTCGAGGGGGCTGGTGCGGGCGGCGCGGAAGGCGGGCCACGCGGCCCCGGCGATGCCGGCGCCGATCGCCCCGAAGACCGCGAGCGCGACGCCCATGCCCGAGACGTGGAACCCCGCGGGGAGCAGGTCGCGGAAGGCGTGCACGAGCAGCAGCGAGCCGAGCACTCCCAGGGGCGTGCCGATCGCGGCGCCGATGGCGCCGATGACGGCGCCGATGAGGATCTGTGCGAGGGCGAGCTGGGCCCGGGTGCCGCCGATGCAGCGGACGACGGCGAGCTCGCGCTGCCGCTCCTGCACGTTGGTGGTGAGGCCGGTGAGGATGATGAACGCCGCGGCGAGGAAGCTGAGGCTGCTGGCGATCGCGAGCCCGACCTGCGAGGCCTTCATGCTCTCGCGCAGGCCGGCGGTGATCTTGGCGGTGACGCGGAGCAGGACGCCGGGCTCGAGTTCCAGGGCGCCCGCGGCGCCGGCACGGTCGGCCTGGCCGGCGCCGGCGGCGTGGGCCTTGGCGACGGCCTCGGCGGTGAAGCCGTCCTTGAGGAGAATGTCGATCTCGCGCAGGCCGGGCCTGGCGTTCTCGATCGCGAGCAGCTGCGGGATGGTGACGACCGCCTCGGCGGTGTCGATGACGCCCAGGGCCGGCGGCTCGACGATGCCGACGAGAGTGAGGGTGATGGGCGTGCCGAAGCGGACGACCTCGAGGGTGTCGCCGACCTGGGCGGCGAGTTCGCGGGCGCCGTAGGTGTCGATGACGACCTCGCCGTCGCGCTCAACGAGACGGCCGGCGTTGATGCGGGGCGGGCGGAGGCGGTACTCGCGGGCCGGGTCGACGCCGTGGCCGATGAACGTGAGGTCGCGCGGGCCGGCGGGGGTGGAGTGGCGCAGGGCGAGGGCGGCGCGGGCGCGGCCGACGGCGAGCCTGACCTCGGGCCAGGCGTCGATGCGGGCGAGGTGGTCGGGGCTGAAAGCGCGGCGGCCGACGTGCTCGACGCGCAGGTCGGCGGCGCCGACGGTGCCGGCGACGCGGGCCTCGACGCCGGCGTGGACGCTGGCCAGCGCGCAGGCGACCGCCGCGATCAGGGCCGAGCAGAGCGCGACCGTCGCGATGAGCAGGCCGGTGCGGCTACGCCGTCCGGACAAGCTGCTGGTAGCGAGCCGCCACGGCGCCCGCATCAAGCCCCTCCGTTTCGATGTGTCCGGCGACGACGCCGTCGCGCAGGACGAAGACGCGTGAGCAGTGAGCGGCGGCGGCGGGCTCGTGGGTGACCATGACGACGGTCATGGCGCGGCTGCGGGCGAGGTCGCCCAGGAGCGTCCAGAGCTTCTCGCTGCTCGCGGAGTCGAGGTTGCCGGTGGGCTCGTCGGCCAGGAGCAGCGCGGGGGAGAACAGCAGGGAGCGAGCGATGGCGACGCGCTGCTGCTCGCCCCCGGAGAGGGCGTCGGGCCGGTGGTCGGCCCGCTCGCCGACACCGAGCGCGGCGAGCAATTCCTGGGACCGGGCCCGGAGCTGGGCGGCGGGGCGGCCGGCGAGCACGCCCGGGAGCTCGACGTTCTCGCGGGCGGTGAGGGTGGGGATGAGGTTGAACTGCTGGAAAACGATGCCGATGCGCTCGCGCCGGAAGGCGGTGAGCTCGCGTTCGGAGAGCGTGCCCAGGTCGCGGCCGCCGATGAGGACGCGCCCGCGGTCTGCGCGGTCGAGGGCGGCGAGCAGGTGGAGCAGGGTGCTCTTGCCCGAGCCGCTGGCGCCCATGATGCCGTAGAAGCCGGGGGCGTCGATGGCGAGGTCGACGCCGCGAAGGGCATCGACGCGCCGGCCGCCGGAACCGGGGAGGTCATAGCCCTTGGCGACGTCCTCGCAGCGCACGCCCAGGTCGTGGGCGGGGCGGGGTGCGGGCGTACCGGGGGCGAGCGGGGCCGGGGCGGGCGAGGATGAGGTCTGAGGGGTCAACCGGTGGCTCACCCGGCGTACTTGGCGTCGTAGCTCTTGGCGTCCATGAGCTTGGCGACGCCGGCCTTGTCGGCGACCTTGATCTTGACGAGCCAGCCCTTGCCGTAGGCGTCGGTGTTGAGGAGGCTGGGGTCTTCCTTGACGGCGGCGTTGACCTCGATGATCTCGCCGGGGAGGCCGGAGTAGACGTCGCTGGTGGCCTTGACGGACTCGACCTCGCCGACGGTGTCACCGGCGTTGATCTTGGTGCCGGGGGCCTTCATTTCGGCGTAGGTGACGTCGGTGAGCTGTTCGACGGCGAACTTGGTGAGGCCGAGCGTCAGGACGTCGCCGTCGAGCTTGTGCCACTCGTGGGAGTCGGAGTAGACACGGTCGGTGGGTGAGGCCATATCAGGGTTCCTTGGCGCAGTGTCGTGGCGGGCGAGACGGCCGGAGCCCCGGCGGGCGCGGCGCGTCGCGACTTTAGGCCGGCACCGGCGGGAGACGGTCGCGCCGGAGGGCTCCGCGGGACGGCGGCATGGGCGCCGCGGATTCGGGCGGCGGCGGTTTGGCACTCCCGGGATCGCGGCGGTACAGTGCGGCCCCGCATCCCATGCTGCTGACGCTCAACATCAACTCGCTGCGACCGCACCTGCGCCTGGGCCCCGGCACTGCCGCCCCCAAGGCCGAGCCGGGGCTGAACCTCATCGACGTGCCGCGGTTTGCGCGCGAGCAGCTCGGGCTGCACGGGCTGACGATCTCGACGGACCTGCTGGTGGGGGCCGACTTCGCCCGGCTGGACAAGTTCCGCGAGGCGGCGGACAAGGCGTCGTGCCCGTGCCTGGTGCTCATCGAGAACGAGCCGCAGCCGTTCGGGGAACTGGACGAGAAGCGGGGCTCGGCCGCGGTTGAACGGATCGTGAAGGTGACGCGGGCGGCCCACCGGCTGGGGTGCAACTCGGCGGCCCTGGCGGTGACGGCCCCGGACGACCCGGACACGATGGACGTCGCGGCCGAGCGGCTGCGGGACGCGCTGCGGGCGTGCGACCGGCTCGAGATCAACCTGCTGCTCATGAGCCATCCCGGGCTGTGCGCGAGCCCGGACCGGCTGACGGACCTCATCAAGCGCGTGGGCGGGTTCCGCATCGGGACGATGCCGGATTTCCTGTCGGCGTCCACGTCGGGCGACCCGATCCAGTACCTGCGCCGGCTGACGCCGTACGCGTCGGCGGTCGCGGCGACGGTGCTCGATTTCACGCCGTCGAAGAAGGGCATGGGGATCGAGCACGCGCCGTACAACCTGGCGGAGTACATGGACGCGGTCGAGGCGGTGGGGTACCAGGGGACGATCGCGATCGACTTCCGCGGAAAGGGAGCGGCGCCCGACGCGATCCGCTCGGCCCGCGAAGTGCTCGCGGTGGCGGCGGGCCTGTCGCTCGACCTGGGTGACGACGAACTCGACGATGAGCTGCTCGAGGATGCGCCCGAGGGGGCCGAGGCGGAAGAAGAGACCACCAAGGACGGGGACGAGGAGTAGCGGGGGCCCGTTCGAGGATCGCACGAACCGGGGATAGGCATCGCGGGGAAGACCACGGACGAGGCCGCAACGATGACGCAGACCCTCGCGCTCACGATGCCGGACCAACCGAACCAACCCGCACACCCGGACAACCCCGGCGGACGCGCCCAGCGCGGCGGCTCGGCGGCCGGGCGGCCCAAGGGGGCCGACGCCGCGGGATTGGTCGTCACGATCGACGGCCCGGCGGGGACGGGCAAGTCGTCGGTGGCGCGGCTGCTGGCGCGTCGACTGGGGCTCGACTTTCTCGACACCGGGGCGATGTACCGGGCGGCGTCGGTGCTCGTGCTTGATCAGGGGGCCGACCCGGGCGACGAGGCCCGCGTGGCGGCGCTGGTGGCGGGGGCGAACATCCGCTTTGACTGGACCACCGATCCGCCGGCCATCCTTGCGGGCGGGTCGTGCGTGGCGCACCGCATCCGCGGGCAGGAGATCACGGCGATCGTGTCGCGTGTGGCCGCGATCGCGAAGGTGCGCGAGGTGCTCGTGGCCCAGCAGCGGGCGATCGCGGCGGCGCACCCGCGCCTGGTGACCGAGGGGCGTGACCAGGGGTCGGTGGTGTTCCCGGACGCGAAGGTGAAGATCTACCTGGACGCGTCGCCTCGGATCCGGGCGGAGCGGCGCGCGGCCCAGCTGGCCGAGCAGGGGGTGAGGGCGGACGTGGCGGGGCTGGAGGCGGAGATCGCGCGGCGCGACGAGCTGGATTCGACGCGGGCGGCGGGCCCGCTGGTGTGCCCTGCGGACGCGGTGCGGGTGGACACGTCGATGCTGTCGCGCGACCAGGTGGTGGACGAACTCGAGCGGATCGTGCTGAGCCGCCTGGTGGCGGGCGCGGACCGGGGCGAGCCGTCGTGACCGGGGGTGTGCGCGGGCGCGACCCGGGGCGGTCGCTGGGCGGGATCCTGTTTTTCCTCGTGTGCCAGAAGGCGGCCCACGTGCTCCTGCGGGTCGTCTACGGCCTGCGGATCCGCGGGCGCGAGCACATCCCGTTGACCGGGCCGCTGCTGGTGATCTCGAACCACGAGAGCCACCTGGACCCGCCGGTGGTGGGCGTGAGCGTGTCGCCGCGGCACATCGTGCCGATCGCACGCTCCGGCCTGTTCCGGGTGCCGCTGCTTGCGGCGCTGATCCGGGCGCTCGGGTCGATCTCGATCCGCGAGAACGAGGGCGACGCGGGTGCGCTGCGGGCGGCGTTGTCGGCGCTGGGGGCGGGGCGGTGCGTGCTCATCTTCCCCGAGGGCTCGCGCAGCGGCGACGGGGAGATGCAGTCGTTCAAGCGGGGTGCGTGGCTGCTGCTGTCGCGGGCGAAGTGCGACGTGCTGCCGGTGGCGGTGTCGGGGTGTTTCGAGGCGTGGCCGCGGACGCGCAGGCTGCCGCGGCTGTGGGTGCGCCGGCCGATCGAGTGCACGATCGGGCCGGTGGTGCCGCACGCGGTGCTGGCGGGGATGAAGGCGGACGAAGGGCTGGCGTATCTGGCGGGGAAGGTGGCGGAGCTTCGCGGGGTCAGAGCACCAGTCGCAGGGCCGCGAGCATCAGCAGCACGGTGATGACGGCGCGGACGGTCTTGATGGGGAGGCTGTGGGTGAGCCCGGCGCCGATGCGTGAGGCGACGATGGCGGTGGGGGCCATGAACGCAGCGAGCAGCAGGGCGCGGGTCCAGTCCTGCTGGTGCTCGTGGAGCGTGGCGAGTTTGAGGCCGGCGCCGACGATCGCGGTCATGCAGATGACGGCGGAACTGGTGGCGATGGCGTAGCGGAGCGGAACGCGACAGACGATCTGGAGCAGGGGCACGAGCAGGACGCCGCCGCCGAGTCCGAGCAGGCCGCCGACGAAGCCGGTGGAGGCGCCGCACAGGATGAGCCGGCCGGGCGTCGTGCGGGCGTGGGCGAGGTGCTCGACGTGGCCGAGGATGAGGCGGCGGAGGTTGAGGACGCAGTAACCGAAGATGAACGCCGCGAGCAGGTAGCGGAGCACGTCGCCCCCGACGCGGTTGGAGACGAGCACGCCGACGATCATGCCGACGAGGGTGGCGGAGACGAGGGCGGGTAGCAGGTCGGTGCGGACGGCCTTGGCGGCGTGGTGCTTGAGGGCGGCGGGGAAGGCGACGGCGACGTTGACGGTCATGGCCGCGGCCATATAGAGGTGGTGCACGCTCGCGGGGTCGTCACCGAAGATGGCGTGCAGGCCGGGGAGGATGACCATGGATCCGCCGACGCCGGCGAGACCGCCGAGCAGCCCGGCGGCGACGCCGAGCCCGACGGTGGCGAGGATGGCGGGGAGAGTCATGGGGCGTAGGGAAGGGGGTGAGGGGGCGACGTGTCAAGGCGGCGGGAGCCGAGTCGGCAGATTTGATCAAGCGGGGTGGGTGCGGCCGGCATCGCACAGAGTGTGCGGACGCGCTGGGAGCATGAAACCCGCGCGACCGGGTCCCGATATACTGTTTGCCCGACCGATACGAACATCGGCCAAAAATGGGCCGAAGGAAGGCTTGAACTCATGAAGCGAATCTCCGGACTCTTGTGCGCCGCGGGCTCGGTCCTCGGCCTGTTCGCGGCCAGTGCCCAGGCCCTGCCGCCGATCCTGGACCGCGTGCCCGCCGACGCCCTGGTGGTGGTGTCGACGCCGAGCCTGGAGCAGCTCGAGAAGAGCATGCAGTCCATCACGACCACGCTCGAGCTGCCGTTCCCCGGCGTCAAGCAGATGCTCATGATGCAGGGCTTCGACGCGGGCGTGGACATGACCAAGCCGATCGCGGCGGTGATTGTGAGGGACCCCAGCGCCAAGCCGGGTGAGAAGAAGCCGGCGGATCCGAACGACCCGATGGCGGGCGCTGGCGCGCAGGAGGAGCCGCCGCTGATCCTGCTGATCCCGACCAACGACTACAAGGCGCTGCTCAAGGCGTTCAACGCCGAGGCGGGCGCGGGCGTGACGGCGTTCACGGGCCCCGAGGGGGACCCGGGCTTTGCCAAGGACATCGGGGGCGGGTACGCCGCGATCGGCAACAAGAAGGAGATCCTCGAGAAGTTCGAGGGCAAGGGCGGGAACGCCAAGGCTCACTCGGAGATGATCGGCAAGGTGGGCAACACGATCGGCGAGAAGGCCGACCTGCTGGTGATCGCGAACATCCCGGCGATCGAGCCGATGGCCAAGCCCATGATGGAGCAGGCCATGGCGAACGCCATGAACGAAGGCCCGCTGGCGATGATGGGCGGGGACATGAACCTCGACGGGATCAAGGTCGTCATGACGACGTTCCTGGAGCAGACCAACGGCGCGGTGATGGCGCTGGACATCGAGCCCTCGGGCGTCGCCATTGACCTGTCGGCGCAGTTCAAGCAGGGCTCGTTCCTCGCGGGCGCGTTCAGCAAGGCGGGCGCGTCGTCGAGCCTGATCGGCAAGCTGCCGAACCAGCCGTTCCTGCTCAACTTCGCCTTGGACACCTCGCAGCCGGCGTGGAAGGAGATCGCCAAGAACATGATGGGCGGCATGGCCGGCGGCGATGAGCAGCAGGCGAGCATGCTGGCCGCGAACATCGCCGGCGCCGACGGCATCAGCGGCTCGGTGGGGTTCAGCCCCGCGGCGATGTTCGGGGGCGGGCTGCTGGTGAACACGACCTCATTCATCAAGACGGCCAAGCCGGCCGAGTTCATCGCGGGCGCGCAGAAGTCGCTCGAAGGGCTCAACGGCAAGAACGTCCAGGGGGCCGCGTACACGACGTCGTTCGCGAAGGCCGGGGCGAAGGTGAACAACGTCGACGTGGACGTGTGGGAGATGAAGATCACCCCCGGCGACGAGAACCCGATGGCGGGCCAGGCGTCGATGATGATGTTCGGGCCCAACGGCGGCCCGGCGGGCTTCATGGCCCCGGTGGAGGGCGGCGTCGTGCAGACGTATGCGAAGAACCAGCTGCTCATGGGCGCCGCCATGGACGCCGCGAGCAAGGGCACGAACTCGATGAACGACGACGCCATGACCAAGCAGGTGGCCGAGCGGCTGCCGGCGGGGCGCATGGGCGAGGTCTACGTCGGGATCAAGTCGATCATGGAGAGTGTCAAGCCGATGCTCGCGATGATGGGCGGCCCGGCCGAGTTCGACATTCCCGAGCAGCTCCCGCCGGTCGGGATCGCCATGGGCTCGGGCGGCGAGGCGAGCCACATCGCGGTGTTCGTGCCCATGCCGGTGATCAAGACCATCGGCGGGGCCGTCAAGGCCATGAACCAGCCCCCCGCCGGGGCAGCCCCCGGCGCGCCTCAGCCGGGGCAGCCCGCTGGACAACCGCGCTTCTGACGGTATAATGAGTTCATTAACCTGCACCCCCCCCCCCCGAGGGCCTCGCGGCGTTGTGCCGCAGGCCCTCTTTTCTTTTTCCAGCCTGAGCATCAGGAGGGCGGTGTTCGGCTCCCCCACCGCCGTACCCACGGGTGACCGGCGATGACACGCACCCCGGAAAATCCACTCGAACTGGTGTGGAACGTGGGCGAATGCGCCGCGATCCGGCTCGATCGGCCCGCGGTCATGGGGATTCTCAACGTCACGCCCGACAGCTTCTCTGACGGGGGTCGGTACCCGGATCCCGCGGCCGCGGCTGAGGCCGCCATCGGCATGTTCCAAGCCGGGGCGGCGATCGTGGACGTTGGGGGCGAATCGACCCGTCCGGGGGCCGAGCGGGTGGCGGCGGACGAGCAGACCCGCCGCGTCGGGCCGGTTCTGAAGAAAATTACGCTCGATCCGAGGTTCAACCCGGCGTGGGTGCTGAGCATCGACACGACCTGGGCGGAGGTGGCCGGGGCGGCGATCGACCTGGGGGCGACGGTCATCAACGACGTCTCGGCGGGGACGGAGGACGAGGGGATGCTGGCGCTCGCGGGCGCGACGAAGTCGGGGCTGATGCTCATGCACCGTCTGGCGCCGCCGGGGAGCGATCGGTACTCGGACCGGTACGAGACGCCGCCGGTGTACGGCGACGTGGTGGCGAGCGTGCGCGAGTACCTGGCGGCGCGGATGGCCGCGGCGGTGGGGGCGGGCGTGTCGATCGAGCGGATCGCGCTCGACCCCGGGCTGGGGTTCGGCAAGACGGTGGAGCAGAACCTGGCGTTGATTGCGCGGACGACGGAGCTGGCGACGCTCGGGCGGCCGGTGGTGAGCGCGCTGTCGCGCAAGAGCTTTGTGGCGCGGGCGTCGGGGCTGGGGAGCGAGTCGACGCCGGACCAGCGCGAGGCCGGGACGCTGGCGCTGACGGTGGTGCACCGGTTGCGCGGGGCGTCGATCTTCCGCGTGCACGATGTGGCGGGCGCGGTGCGGGCGCTCGCGGCGGTTCAGGCCGCGGGCGTCGGGCCTTAGCGGAGCCAGTCGCGGAGCTTCTTGGCGTCCCAGGTGTTGATGCAGCGGTCGGGGGTGACCCAGCCGCGCCGGGCGGTGAGCACGCCGAAGCGGAGGTTGTCGAAGTCGTCGGGCTCGTGCACGTCGCAGTCAACGGCGATGAGGGCGCCGGCCTTGACGGCGGCGCGGACGTGCGTGTCGCGCAGGTCGAGGCGGTGCCAGTGGGCGTTGATTTCGAGCGCGACGTTGTGCTCGACGGCCGCAGCGATGATGGCGTTCATGTCCGGGCTGAGCCCGGGGCGGCGGTTGATGAGCCGACCGGTGGGGTGGCCGAGGATGTTGACGCGGGGGTGGCGGACGGCCGCGAGCAGGCGGGCGGTGGCCTTGGCGGGGTCCTGGGTGAGCGCGGCGTGGGGGCTGGCGACGACGATGTCGAGCAGGGCGAGGGTCTTGTCGTCGTAGTCGAGGGCGCCGTCGGTGAGGATGTCGACCTCGCTGCCGGCGAGGAGCTGGATGCCCTTGATCTTCTCGGCGGCCTTGCGGACGGCCTCGACGTGGGCGAGCAGGCGCTCGACGGTGAGGCCGCGGGCCTGGAACGAGCTCTTGGAGTGGTCGGTGATGGCGAGGGTGTGGAAGCCGCGCTCTTTGGCGCGGGCGGCGAGTTCCTCGATGGTCATGACGCCGTCGGAGGCGACGGTGTGGGCGTGCAATTCGGCCTTGATGTCGGCGAGCTCGAGCAGGCGCGGGGTGGCGGGGAGGTCGAGTTCGTCGGCGGCCTCGCGGATCTCGGGGGGGATCCACGGGAGCTTGAGGGCGGCGAAGACGTCCTGCTCGGTGGCGCCGGCGACGGACTTGACGCCGCGTTTGTGCGGAGCGGCCTCGCGCTCGCCCTCGGCGTTGCGGTCGACGGGGAAGAGGCCGTAGTCGTTGAGGGTGTAGCCCATTTTGAGGGCCCGTTCGCGGAGCAGGACGTTGTGCTCCTTGGAGCCGGTGAAGTACATGAGGGCGGCGCCCCAGCTTGTGGGCTCGAGGATGCGCAGGTCGACCTGGATGGACTTGCCCGGCGGCGGCAGCGTGGCGGGGTCGAGGGCGTCGGTGTCGGGGATTGGCGCCGCGGCGACGGCCGGGCCGATGGCGACGTGCACCGAGCAGCGGGTCTCACCGGAGGCGAGCACGGCGACGACGCCGGGCATAGCGCGGAACGCGGCGAAGATGGGCGCGTGGTCGGGCGCCTTGGCGCTGGCGAGCACGTCGATGTCGCCGATGGTCTCGCGCCCGCGCCGGAGCGAGCCGGCGTAGCAGGCGTCGAGCACGCCGGGGATGGTCTTGACGAAGGCGACGACGCGCTCGGCGACGGGCAGGGCGAGGCCCAGCGGGAGGCGGACGCTGCTCTGCTCGGCGAGGGTGATGGCGTCCTTGAGCTTCTCGACGCTCTTGGCGCCCATGCGCGGGAGCTTGGCGAGGCTGCCATCGGCGATCGCGGCCTTGAGCTGGGCGAGGCTGGTGATGCCGCCTTCTTTCCAGAAGACGGCGGCGGACTTGGGGCCGAGGCCGGAGATGCTCATGAGCTCGACGACGCCGGCGGGCACCTGGGCCGCGAGGTCGTCGAGTTCCTTCATGCGCCCGGTGGTGCAGAACTCGGCGATCTTGTCGGCGATCTTGGGGCCGATGCCGTCGATCTCGAGGAGCTTCCTGCGGTCGCCGGCGAGGGCGGCGAGGTCGATCGTGAGGCCTTCGATGCTTCGGGCGGCCTTCTCGTGGCTCAGGACGCGGAACTTGTCCGCCCCGGTCACCTCGAGGAGGCGGGCGATGCGGCGCAGGCAGTCGGCGATCGCGGCGTTGTCGCTCATCGCAGCGCGAGTGTATTCGCAGGACGGCTCACCCGAACTTCTTGGCGGCGGCGTCGTCCTGGGCGCCGGCCTGCGTCTGCGGGTGCACGCGGGCGTAGGTCACGTGGACCTGCTCGACGTAGCCGGAATGCGCGACGGGCGGGTGGACGACGGTGAGTTCGTCGGCACCGGGCTGGACCGGAGCGGGGTCGTGCGCCGGCGCGGCGGCGGCGCTTGACGTGAGCGGAGCGCCGTAGGTCTGGACGATGCGGCGCTCGACCTCGTCGACGAGGGCGGCGCGTTCATCGGCGGGCACGAGCGTGAGGGCGCCGAGCCAGCGACGGGCCAGGTCGGGCCCGCAGGGGCGCAGGAACTCAACCAGCGTCCGGACGTGGTCGTTTGGCGACGGCGTCGGCGACCGCGGCGGCTCGAGTGACAACGCCGGGGACGCCCGGCGCGGGGGACGGGGCGTGGTCATGGTGAGTATCCCCTGCGCCGGCCTGGCGCTGCCGGGCCCGGAGGCGGGATTCGAGGGTCTGCGTGTACATCTCGACGAGTTCGACGCGCTCGCTGATGCGCTCGACGGTGCCCGCGAGGGCGCCGAGCAGTTCGCCGGGGTTGGCGCGGGTGAGCGCGTCGGTGCGGACCTCGCCCGAACGCATCGGCCCGCGCCCGGTGAGCATCCATTCGCCGTTGATGCCAAGCTGCTGGCAGAACGCGGCGAGGAACTCGGCGCTTGGGGCCTGGCCCTGCATGTAGCGGCGCACGTTCTCGGGGTGAACGCCGGTCAGCTCGCCCAGGGCGCGGTACGTGATCGAGCCCGCTGCGGCGACGAGGCGCTCATGGAACGGCGAGGAAGCAACGGAACCGTTCGTAGTCGGTGGCGTCACGACTGGATTCTATAGGCACGGTCCGGATCGGTTCCTCCAGAAATGGAGCTCAAGGATCCGATTTCAGGCCGTGGCGGCGGCGACCATGGTGTCGAAGTCGCGGGGCGAGAGCCTGAGATGTTCCCGGACCTTGGCGAGCTCGCCGACCTGGTCGTAGGTCGACATGATGGCCTGGCCGGCGTCGAACGCGACGGCGCCCGAGAGCCCGACGGCCTTGGCCGCGGTCACGGCGAGGACGCCCAGGCGGGCCGGCACGCCGGCGACGGGTCGGGCGTTGTCGACGTCGGGCAGGGCGTCGCGGAGCGAGAGGACCAGTTCGCGCCAGTCGACGACCTCGGGGCCGACGAGGTTGTAGATCTCGCCGATCGACTCGCGCTGCTCGAGGGCCTGGGCGAAGGCGATGGCGACGTCCTCGACGGCGATGGGCTGGACCTTGGCGGCCTCGGCGTGCGAGGGGCCGAGCGGGACGGAGGTGTCGACGACCTCACGGGTGAAGTACGGGATGAACCACCAGGGCTGCATGCGCCCGGCGCCGATCTCGCGGATCATCTCCACGAACTCGCTGCCCTTGCCGAGGATGAGGCTGGGCCGGAAGATGGTCCACTCGAGGCCGACGGTCGCGGCCCGGCCCGCCTGCGGGCCGGTGGTGTCGGCGGGCCCGCCCATGGGGGTGCGGGCCGGTCGTCCGGCGCGCCGCACGACCTGCTCGGCGGCCCACTTGGTGCGGTGGTACAGCGAGACGCCCTGGTTGAGCACGCCGTTGAGGATGCCGGCGACGGCCGGCGGGTCGGCGCCCAGGCCGGCGCCCAGCGCGGACATGTGCAGGTAGCGGCGCACGCCGGCGGCGACGCACGCGTCGACGACCGACTGGGTCGCGAGCGTGTGCATGCGGTGGAACGTCTGGCCGCCGGACTCCTCGCGGATGATGCCCACGAGATGAATGCACGCCTCGACCGGGGTCGGGCCCGAGAGGGCGCGGGCGACGCTCGCGGCGTCGAGGATGTCGACCTCGACGAGCTCGATGCTGCTGTCGGCGCGGAAGGTGCGGGCGGCGGCGGCGCGGTCACGGACGAGGGCCCGCACGCTTACGCCGCGACGCCGGAGCTCGGCAACGACGGCGCGGCCCACGAACCCGGTGGCCCCGGTGACGGCGACGGACTTGACGGTCGGCGGCATGGGCCGATGGTAGCCAAAGGGGCGTGGCGGACGGCGACCGCGGGGTATGCTCGGGGCGGCATGGACCCGGTCGAGGGACAAGGCGGAGCGGGGACGCAGGCGCTTCAGGCGCGGGGGGTGTGCTTCGGGTACGACCGGGCCGCGCCGGTGCTGCGGGACGTGTCGGTCACGCTGGAATCCGGGACGATCACGGCGATCGTGGGGCCGAACGGGGCGGGCAAGTCGACGCTCGTGCGGGTTCTCGCCGGGCTGGCGGCGCCGCAGGCGGGGACGGTCGAACTGCAGGGGCGGGCGATCGGTGACCTGAGCCCCGCGGCGCGAGCGCGCCGGCTTGCGTACATCCCGCAGCGGGGCGAGCTCATCGAGGCGTTCAGCGTGCGCCAGGTGGTGGCGCTGGGACGGCACGGAGCGGGGGGCGGCGGCGGGGGCACCGGCGCGGATGCGGTCGAGGCGGCGCTGGCCCGGTGCGGGCTGGGCGAACTTGCCGAGGCGACGTTTCAGCGCCTGAGCGTGGGGCAACAGCAGCGGGTGCTGCTCGCCCGGGCGGTGGCCCAGTTGGCGGGAACGACCGGGGGCGTGCTGCTGGCGGATGAGCCGCTCGCGGCGCTGGACCCGGCCCACGCGGGACTGGCCGCGGGGCTGCTGCGGGAGATCGCGGCGGCGGGGCGGGCGGTGGCGGTGGTGGTGCACGACCTGACGAGCGCGGCGCGGATCGCGGATCGCGCGGTGCTGCTGGGGTGCGACGGGCGGATGAGCGCGGCGGGGCGGGCGGACGATGTGCTGCACGGGGGCGAGCTGGAGCGGGTGTTCGGCGTGGTGTTCGACCGGGCGGCGACGCCGGGCGGGCCGGTGATCGCGGCGCGGTTCGACGGGGGCGGCCGGGGATACCCTTAGTCCATGCTGCAGACGATCCTCAACAACGCCCAGATCTTCGTGGTGCTGGGGTTCGTGCTGCTGTCGGTGCTGGGGCAGGTCGCGCGCAAGGTGCAGGAGCAGCGCGAGATCCGTCGCCGCAAGATGGCCCAGGAGCAGGCGCGGCTGGACATGCTGCGGACCGGGCGTTCGAACCGCGAGGGGTCGGTGGTTGAGCGGCCCGGGTCGGTGATGATGCCCGGGCCGATGGTGCAGACCGCGCCGGCCCCGCTGGGGCCGCCGACGAGTGCGGCCGAGGCGGTTGCACGGCTCGAAGAAATCGCCCGCAGGCGCCAGGAGCAGATGGGCAAGGTCCGCACCGCGGGGCCGACGTCGCCGCGGCGCGGGAAGGAACAGACCGGCCCGGTGATCGTGATGGGCCCGACGGGGCCGATCGTGCTGCGGCCGGGGCAGACATTCAACCCAGCGATGCCCGCCGGGGCGCCCGCTGCTGGGCCGACGCAGCGCAAGGCCAAGCAGCCCAAGCAACCCAAGCAGCCCAAGAACCGGCCGGCGCCCGCGCCGGAGCCGGCGGCGCCGAGTGGGTATGAGCCGCCCCGCGTGGCGCCCGCTCCGGCGCCGGCGGCGTTGGGGCCGTCGGCGGCGCGTGCGGCCCGGGCGCCGGTGCTGGGGAGTGGGACGCCGCGGACGCCCGAAGAGTGGCGTCGGCTGGCGGCGGCGACGGCGATTTTCGGGCGCCCGGTGGGGGAGCAGGGCGGGGACGGAGCGCCGGGCCGGCTGTTTTAGACGTCGTCGGCGTCAGGGGGGCGTGGGGGCGGTGCGCCGGGTGATCTTGAGCTGAACGCGCCGGTTGTCTGCGCTGAAGCGCAGCGGGGCGACGCCCTCGAACGCCGCGGCGTCGGGGCGGGTCTGCGCGTTGGCGTCGGTGCCGTTGGAGAGCAGTTCGGCCGGGACGGGGGCGAAGACGGCGGCCTTGGAGAGGATGCCTGCCTCGAGCTCGTCGCTGGTGAGCATGACGAAGGCAAGAGCGACAAGGCGGCGTGAGCGGAGCTCGTCGATGACATCGGCGGGTCCGCTGACCGAGACGTTGAGGACGAAGGGGCTGCCGGTGACCTCAACGTCCCACCTGGCGCTCTCGGTGGGCGGGAGCGTGACCCACACGGGCACGGAGGGGATGACGTAGTCCTCGATCAGTGCCCGCGGGGTGAAGGTGAGGCGGACCGACTCGGGCGTGACGCGGAGCGGGCCGGAGCCTTGGAGCACGTCGGGCAGGCGGACGGCGGTGGTGACGGTCTGCGGGCCGGGGCCGCGGAGGCGGTCGCGGTCGGACTCGTTCACAACGGCGAGGGCGGTGGCGCTGTCGGTGAGCTTGGCGGCCTGGGACGCGAGCATGCGGACCTTGACGGTGGCGGGGGCGACGGTGACCTCGCCCTGTGACTCGATGCCCGCGAGGTCAGCGCGGACGGGCAGGTCGCGGGTGACGAGCTGCTCGATCCGCAGGGTGACGCGCGGAGGGTCGACGGCGGCGATCGTGACGCCCAGGCCGCCGATCTCGGGCCGGGCCTGGAGCGCCTGCTGCAGGTCGATGGGGTGCTCGCCCGGGGCCGAGGGGATGCCGCCGACGCCGGGCTCGAAGCGGACGCGGGCCACGGCGCGTTCCGCGGCGTCGACGGCGCTGGTCGAGCCTTCCATACGCACCGAGACGGCCTCGGTGATCGACTCGAGCACGCGGACGTCGAGCGAGCCGTCGGCGGGAGCGGCGAAGGTGATCTGGCTGAGGGTTGGCACCGTGCGCAGGCTTTCCGCCTCGGCCCAGACCCAGATGAGGGCCGCGGCGAAGCTCACCAGCGCCAGGTTCTTGATCCGCGACCACATGCACGAGTACTCCGGAGAATCGTTCGAGGATCAGTTCTTGGAGGCGCCGGGCTTGCCCAGGACGGAGCGCAGGCCGTAGCGGCGGCGGGCCGGGATGTCGGGGGCGTCGGCGTCCTGACCGGTGAGGCGGACGACGCTGAGAGCGGCGAGGAGGCGTTCGCGCAGTTCGTCGGCGGTGTAGCCGCGCTGCAGCGCGCCCTGCTCGGCGACGCTGATGGTGCCGGTCTCTTCGCTCACGACGACGATGAGGGCGTCGGACTCCTTGGTGAGGCCGACGGCGGCGCGGTGGCGGGAGCCCAGGGACGGATCGGGCATGTCCTCGGGATCAGCGAGCGGGAGCTGCACGCCCGCGGCCTTGATCTCGCCGCCGCTGACGACGACGGCGAGGTCGTGCAGCGCGGTGCCGGGGAAGAAGATGGTCTGGAGCAGGCGGGCGGAGACGGCGGAGTTCATGACGGTGCCGCCCTCGACGAGGCCCTTGAGCGAGCTTTCGCGCTCGATGACCACGAGGGCGCCGAACTTGGCTTTGCTGAGGAAGGCGGCGGCCTCGACGATGGCGTCGACGGTGGTGACGACGCCGGGTGCGGCGCGGCGGAACAGCGGGGTTTCGAAGAGCCGGAACAGGCCGCGGCGGAGCTCGGGCTGGAAGACCACCAGCAGCGAGACGGCCAATAGGGTGAGCAGGTGCTCGTAGAGGAAGGTGATGCGCTGGAACGACTCACCCCGGCCAAGGATGCGGACCAGCAGGGTGGCGACGATGAGCAGGAAGACCATGCCCTTGAGGGCGCCGGCGGCGCGGGTGCCCTGGACGAAGCGGACCGCGGCGTAGACGACGATCCAGATGATGGCGAACTCGACCACCACCTGCCAGAACGGGTAGGTGCCCAGGCGGTCGGCGAGCTGGTCGAGGCGGGTGAACACGGGGCAGCGGTCGGGGAGGTCGAGGGGTTTGGTCGGGTACGCAGGGGGAGCGCGAGTTTACGCGCGGGGGTTGGGGCGGGTTCCTCGTGAACGAGTCTGAGGGTGAGTATCGACCGAAGACGCCGGCCCGCCGCACGAGGTTCGTGCGACGGATCGGCGGCGCGGCATATACCCTGAGGCCATGCCGTACTCGGTGCGTGAGTTCCAGCCGACCCCGAACCCCAATGCGCTCAAGTGCCTGCTCGACAGGCCTGTGGTGGGACCTGGGCCGCAGGTGGACGGGGCGGAGCACCCGGCCCGGTCGTACTTCACGCGTGAGCAGGCGGCGGCGGACCCGGTGGCCGCGGCGTTGTTCGCGATCGACGGGGTGACGAACGTGCTCATCGTGAAGGACTGGGTGACGGTGAGCAAGGGGGCGCTGGCGCGCTGGGACAAGATCAAGCCGAAGATCACGTCGGCGCTGGCGGGGGTCGATGGGGGCACGGGCAAGGCCTCAGACCAGGGAGGGGGCGGGTGAGCGGGAGGGGCACGGGCGGGCGCGGGCGGGACGAGCGGATCACGCGGGCGGTGGAGGCTTGGTTCGGGAAGAACCGGCGGGAATTGCCGTGGCGGCGCGTCGGGCCGGATGGGCGGCGCGATCCGTACCACGCGCTGGTCGCCGAGACGATGGCGCAGCAGACGCAGATTTCGCGGGTGGTGGAGCGGTTCGGGGTGTTCGTGGAGCGGTTCCCGAAGGTGGAGGCGCTGGCCGCGGCCGACGAGGCGGACGTGCTGGCGCTGTGGTCGGGACTGGGGTATTACCGGCGGGCCAGGAACCTGCACGCGGCGGCGCGGGTGGTGGCGGCGGCGGGCGGATTCCCCCCCACCGCCGCGGAGTGGACGGCGCTGCCGGGGGTCGGGCGGTACACGGCCGGGGCGGTGGCGTCGATCGTGCTCGGGGAGCGGGCGGCGATGGTGGACGGGAACGTGACCCGGGTGCTGGCGCGGGTGGAGATGCCCGACTCGGCGACGGACGCGAGCGACGCGGGGCGGGCGATGCGGGAGCGGTGGGCGTGGGGGCGGTCGGCGGTGCTGGTCGGCGCCAGCGGCGATCCGGGGGCGTTCAACGAGGGGATGATGGAACTGGGGGCGACGGTGTGCCTGCCGTCGCCTCGGACGCCGGTGTGCGAGCGATGCCCGCTCGCGAACCTGTGCAAAGCGCGGGCGGCGGGGGTGCAGATGGCGGTGCCGCCGGCGAAGCGGGCGCCGGCTCGTCGCGTGGTGTGGGCCGATGCGCTGGTGGTGCGCGACGGCGCGGGCCGGGTGCTCGTGGAGCGCCGGGGCGGGCGCGGGATGTGGGCCGGGCTGTGGCAGGCGCCGACCATCGAGAGCGACCACGGGCCGGCGAGCGGAGCGGCGCTGGCACGCGAGGTCGGCGTCGGCCGGGCCAGGCGAGTCGGGGGGTTTGAGCACGGGACGAGCCACCGGGCGGTGCGGTTCGGGGTGTGGGTGGCGCGGCCGCTGACCGGCCGGGAGCCGAAGCGGGGCGAGTGGCGGACGCTCGACGAGGTGCGGGGGCTGGGGATGTCCAGCGCGCAGGCGCGGGTGCTGGAGATCGCGTTGGGGGCTGACGGCGGCGGCTGCGACGCCAGGGCGGGGCGTGCGGGCGGTATGCTCACGGCGTGAACGAGCCGGCGACTGGCCAACTGAGCGGGGACACGGGCGCACCGGGGCCGACGCCCGGCGCGGTGCGCTCGTACGCCGTGGTGATGCCGGTGTACAACGAGCGCGAGCTGCTGCCGCGGGCGCTCAAGCGGCTGCTGGAGACGCCTCCGGCGCGGGGCGTGGACGGCGCGGCGCTGGAGCGCCGCGTGATCGTGATCGACGACGGGTCGACCGACGGCACGCGAGAAGTTGTGGACCATCTGCGGCTGCACCCGCCGCAGCCGGGGGTGCACGCGGTCTTGCACGCGCGGAACCTGGGCAAGGGTGCGGCGGTGCGGTCGGGGTTCGCGGCGGCGCTGGGGGGGCTGGGGTCGCCCGAGCCGGCGGACGTGGTGCTCATCCACGACGCGGACCTGGAGTATGACCCGCGCGACCACGAGCGGCTGCTGGCGCCGATCGTGGACGGTCGCGCCGACGTGGTGCTGGGCAGCCGCTTCCTGGGCGAGACGCACCGGGTGCTGTACTTCTGGCACTCGGTGGCGAACAAGGTGCTGAGCCTGCTGTCCAACGCGCTGACGAACCTGAACCTCACGGACATCGAGTGCTGCTCGAAGGCGCTGTCGCGCCGGGTGGCGGAGAAGATCCGCATCGAGGAGGACCGCTTCGGCGTGGAGCCGGAACTGGTGGCGAAGGTCGCGAAGATGCGGCTGGTCGAGGGCGGGGTGGCCCGGCCGGTTCGCGTGTACGAGGTGGGCGTGAGTTACGCCGGCCGGACGTACGACGAGGGGAAGAAGATCACGTGGCGCGACGGGTTTGCGGCGCTAGCGTGCATCGTGAAGTACGGGGCGCGGCGGTGAAGCGCCTCACGGGTGGGACCGTGTTGAGCACGCTCATCCCAGCCGGTCGGTATCCCTGGTCATCGCCTCGACGAGCTCAGGTTTGCGTCCCGGCTTGAGCACTTCCGCCAGCAGCCCCATCTGCCCGTGCAGGCGGTTGTGGGCCTGCTGGAAGACGCGCGAGCGCGGGCCGTCGATGACCTCGTCGGTGATCTCCTCGCCGCGGTGCGCGGGGAGGCAGTGCATGACGATCGCGTGCGCGGGGGCCGAACCCAGCAGGCGGGCGTTGACCTGGTAGCCCTCGAACGCGGCGATGCGGCGCGAGCGCTCGGACTCCTGGCCCATCGAGACGAAGGTGTCGCAATAGATCGCGTCGGCGCCGGCGACCGCTCGGGCCGGGTCGGGCTCGAGCCGCAGGTCGAGGCTGGGGACGCGGGCCCGGGCCGATTCGAGCCAGTCGGCGCCCAAGGCGTAGCCGGTCGGGCCGGACATGACGAAGGTCATGCCGAGTTTGCCGCAGGCGACGGCGAGCGAGCGAGCCACGTTGTTGCCATCGCCGACGAAGGTGACGGTGCGGCCGCGAAGCCCCTCGGGGTTGCCGGGGCTGAATTCGTCGCAGAGCGTGAGCACGTCGGCCAGCGCCTGGGCCGGGTGCGCAAGGTCGGAGAGGCCGTTGATGACCGGGACGGTGCTGACCGCGGCCATGCGCTCGAGGGTCTCGTGGCTGGCGACGCGGGCCATGATGGCGTCGACCATGCCGGCGAGCACGCGGGCGATGTCCTCGGGGCTCTCGCGCTGGCCGATGCCGATCTCAAAGGGCATGAGCGTCATCGCGGTGCCGCCCAGGCGGCGCATGGCCTGCTCGAAGCTCACGCGGGTACGGAGGCTCGATTTTTCGAACAGGCAGGCGAGCGTCAGGCCTGCAAGCAGGTTGGAGCGGGTGCCCCGCAGCGCCGAAGCACGCCGGAGCATCTGCACGAGCAGGGGCGTGGGGGTGGACGCGATGGAGAGAAAGTGCGCGATGGCGGCGGTCCCTCGATTGGCTTGGCGCCGTGGCCGGCGCTGGTCTGGCCGGGGGGAGCAAGCATATCGAGGAACCGCCGCCGCGCGAGAAGCGGCGCCGGACGCACGTTCGGCGGCCGGCGCCGGTTATGGATGCCGGTTACGAGCCTCGTGAACCTGAGTTGCCCTGCTTGCCGGAGCCCGAGCCGCCCGAAGAGCCGCCGGAGGAGTCGCCTTCGGAGCTCTTGCCCCCGCTTCGGCTGCCACCGGAACGGTCGCTGCTGCCGGAGCCGCCGCCGGAGTTGCCCCCGGAGCCGCTGCCAGAGCCGCCGCCGCTACGAGATCCTCCACCCTGGTTGCCGCCCGAACCCGAAGAGCCGCCGCTGCTGCCGCCGCGGGATCCCTCTCCGGACGAGCCGGATCCTCCGCCGGCGCCGGCCCGGGACTGACTCCCGGAGGCTTCGCCGGCGTTGCCGGCGAACTGGCCCTGTTCGTCGCGCTCCTGGGACGCGGCGGACGCCTGCCCGCCACGACGACGGTCCTCGTCCGAAAGGTTGCCACCCTGGTTCTGAGAGCCGCCCTGCTTATTCTGATTCTGACCCTGCTGCGCCATGTGAATGCTCCTTGGCCGCGGCGCGGGAAACGCACCGGGGACCTACGGAACCTACCGGGCGGCGGTGAAGAATCCGTGAACGTGCCGTGAACCTGCGTGGGAACAGGTGCGGGAGCGGGGTTCATACGCCCTGGCGGGCCAGGGCACCGGCTGGACGCCCCACATTCTGGGACGCTGGAGGTGATCGGACGGTGCGCGCCCGCGTGGATTCACCAGCCGGAACAGGCGGGCGCGGCGCGATGCGGTGGCCCTGCTGCGGCGTGGCGTGCGCGAACTCCGAATCGCATCGTTGAGGGCGTCGTCACGGCCTTGCCTGGCCGGGGCGACACGGAGGCACACCGCCAATGACTCTTCCGATCGGCCATCTTCTTGTTGACATGGGCGTGCTGACCGAGCAGCAGCGGGCGTGGATCCTCGAGGAGCAGAAGCTCACGGGGCGGCCCTTCGGCGACCTGGCCGAGGAGATGTTCGGCGTGGACCCGCGCAGCGTGGAGAAGGCGTGGTCGAGCCAGTACGCGTCGACGACGCGCTGGATCGACCCGACGATCGAGCACATCGACCCCGCCGTGGTCGGCCTGATCAGCCGACGCCAGGCGTGGCAGTTCAAGATCGTTCCGATCCGCTACGAGGGGTCGGAACTGATGGTCGCGACGAGCGTGCACCACCTGGTGCGGGCGCTGAACTTCGCGACCAAGGTCATCCCGGCGAACTGCTACTTCGTGCTCGCCGAGCCCGAGGCGCTGGGTGACGCCCTGGTGAAGTACTACCCGATGGAAGGCATGAACCGGAACATGGTCGCGTCCGACTGGGCGCGCCCGGGGAGCGCCGCGGCCTGACCCTTGGGGCGGCGCTTCGCAGTCGGTCGGGCCCCGCGTGGACAGGCGGCCTCCGGGCCGGGTCCACCCGCTGTCTGACCAGATCCCACCGCCGGTAGGCCCGTACTGGGGACCGGCCACGATCCTCCGCCGGCCCCGTGCTCGTGTGAGCGCGGGGCCGGTCCTGGTTTTTCGGCCTTGCGAACGCGAGCGAGAGTGCCGCGCTTACGGCCCGACTTCCTCGATCTCGATCGGGCCGCCGGTGGCGTCGCCGCGCTGGCGAACATTGAAGGAGTTGACGCCCGGCCGGAGCGGGAGCGTGACCGGGGCCTGGGGGTTGGGCAGCGTGTCGATGGTGACGCTGGCGCGGCCTTCACGGGTGCGGACCGGGCCGACGAGCTTGCGGTCGCCGGGGCCGAGCCGTTCGCGGGCCCGCAGGGCGGCCCCGCCGTTGCTCATGGACTCGCTGATCTGCACGAACACCGGCTGCGGCGTCATGTTCCGCACGTCGGCGCCGTAGTTCTGCTGGCAGCCGGCGAGCCCGCCGGAGCCCAGCGCCATCGCGCTTCCCGCGACCCCCACCGCCAGAGGACGACGACCCAGACGCCCGCGCAGCAGCATGACATGCCTCCTGGACGCGCCGCGCGGGGCCGGGCCGAAGGGGCCGAGCCCCGCGCGGGCGTTGTTAGTGGCCATTATACTTGGAAGGTGCCGTGCGGGTTCGCGGGGCGGGACGGAATTCCGGGCGGTTCGGAACGCGAAGGAGCGGGCCCCGCTGAGCGTGATCGACGTCGAATCCCACGAACGGGTGCAGTCGTTCAGACCGTTCACTGGAGCCAAACAGGCGCGATGAGGCATGGGTGGTCGCGTACGGGTGTTTGCGGCCCGTTTCGAGTACACTAAAAGCATGGCGTCGGCGACGTCCAACGAGCAGGCCGGTTCTCAGACCGCCACGGCGGAGCCCAAGGCCGCGCCGCGGCCGCAGCCGCGACAACCGCACCAATGGAACGTCGTGCTCCTGGACGACCAGGACCACACGTACGAGTACGTCATCCAGATGATGCAGGAATTGTTCGCGCACTCCAAGCCGCGGGCCCAGCAGGTGGCCAAGGCGGTCGACACGCAGGGCCGGGCCGTGTGCCTCACCACGCACAAGGAGCACGCCGAACTCAAGCGCGACCAGATCCATGGGTATGGGCGGGATGCGCGGATCGCGGGGTGCAAGGGGTCGATGTCGGCGATCATCGAGCCGGCCGACCTGGGCGGCGAGGACGGCGACGCCGACGCCAAGGGCGGCGGGGGCGCGCCCGGGAACTGACACCGGCGGGGCGAGAGGGGACAACGTCCTACCCTCGGCTCGTGAGCGCCGAACCCGCGTCAAGCCGACCCCTGGTGATCCAGACCGAGCACCTCGACGACGAGCCCGGCCGCTGGCTGGCCGAGCGGGCACGCCTGGTGAAATGCCCGGTCGACGACGAGAAGTTCGAAACCCTGCTGCCCGCGGCCCGGGGGCTGCTGGTCCGGACGTACACGCAGGTGAACGACGCGCTGCTGGCGCGGGCGCCGAGCCTCAAGGTCGTCGCCCGCGCGGGCGTCGGGCTCGACAACATCGACCTCGAGGCGTGCAAGGCCCGGGGCATCCGCGTCGTCTCGACGCCCGACGCCAACACGCGGGCCGTGGTCGAGTTCGTGACCGCGCTCGCGCTCGACGCGCTGCGCCCGCGCCTGAGCCTGGACAAGCCGCTGGACGCCAAGCGCTGGAAGAGCCTGCGGTCGGAACTGACCGCGCCGCGCCAGCTCGGCGATTTGACGCTGGGGATCTACGGCCTGGGCCGAATCGGGTGCCAGGTGGCCCGGGTCGCGCTGGCGCTGGACATGAAGGTCATCTACCACGACCTGTTGAGCCCGCCCCCGATGCCGGCATCGCTGACCGCGGCGCCGGGGTTCAGCGACCGGCTCCGCCAGGTGCCGCGGGAGACGCTGCTGTCACAGGCGGACGTGCTGACGGTGCACGTGGACGGGCGGCCGGAAAACCGGGGGCTCCTGAACACCGACGCGCTGGGGCGGATGAAGGCGAACGTGGTGTTCATCAACACCAGCCGCGGGTTCGTGATTGACAACGTGGCGCTGGCGGAGTTCATGATCGCGCACCCGGAGGCGACGGCGCTGCTGGACGTGCACGACCCCGAGCCGTTCGACGCGACGTACCCGCTCTTGGACATCGCGAACGTGCACCTGTCGCCGCACATCGCGGCCGCCACGGCCAGGGCGCAGCTCAACATGAGCTGGGTGGTGCGGGACCTGTGGGCGGCGCTGTCGGGGGAATGAACGGGCGCTAAAGGCGCGGGTCGTCGTCGTCCGGGTCGCGTCCCGGGTCGTGCAGGTCGCGCTCGCGGGACCGGCGGACCCAGCGGTCGACGACGTCGGGACGCATGACGACGACGTACGTGTTCACGAACGTGAGCAGCACGGTGACGCCCAGGGTCAGGGCGCCCAGGATGCGCCAGTCGAGCACGTAGCACGCGGTCGCGGCGGCGATGAGCACGGTCCAGAGCATCCAACTCATCAGGCTCTCGGCGTCGCTCGCCCCGACGCGCTCGAAGGAGCGGCGGAAGGTGAGGTAGGTAGCGAGCGACAGGGCGCTGACGCCGGTGACGGCGGCGAGGCCGGCGTCGCAGCGGTACATGCGCAGGATGCCCGCGGCGCATCCCCACAGCACGACCATGAAGACCACGTTCGCCAGGCACGAGGTCCACGGGCTTGCGCCCGGCGGCCCGACGCGGCGACCCCCGCGCTCGTCCGACGGATCGGAAGGCTCGCGGGGGTCGGAAGGGTCGCGGTCGGTGTGCGGGAACTCGCTCACGCCGGGCGATGTTAGATGCCGCGGCGAGCCTCACGAAGACCCGGGCGCCGGCGGCGCCGCGGCTCAGGGAAGTGCCCGCACGCTCGCCGCGATGACGAGCGAGCGGCCGTCCTCGAACCCCGGCAGCACGGCGATGGCCGTCAGCTTCGACGCGGGCAAGACCGGGCCGGGGGCGGGCCCGGGCGTGCCCGTCGGGGCGGGCGCGGGGCTGGTGGCGAGGCCGATGTCGACGTGCACGACGCGTTCGTCGACCTGCGGCAGGCCGATGCCCAGGCCCTCGCTCGCCGGACCAGAGGTGGCCGATGACTTGCCCGTACCGGCCCCGGCGGGCATGACCGTGGCCCGGGTGAGCCGGCCGCTGATCTGCAGGGTGATGGACTCGGCCGAGTCGGGACCGGCGCCGACGATGGCCGTGCCGGTGAGGCCGCTGATGACCTCGCTGGTGGTCGGGTCGTTGCCCACGGCGTTGTCGGAGACGACCGGCTGCCAGTCGCTGATGTACGCGGTGCGGGTGATGGCGTCGATCGGCGCGGGCAGCCGGCGCAGCACCGTGGTGCGGAGGCGGACGGCGTCGGGCGAGTCGGCGGTGACGGTCGTTCCCAGGGGCGGGGCTGCGGCGGTGTCGACGGGGTAGATCACCAGGTCGAGTTCGAAGCGCTGGCGGCCCATCTCGCGCAGCTGCGTGAGCATGGTGCGGATGGTCTGGTGCGCCTCGCGTTCGCCGGTGATGGCGTAGACGCCGGGCATCAGCGGCGTGCACGCGGCGCCGGCGGTGGACGCGACCGTGGACACCAGCTGATCGAGCCGGGCGACCGCGGCCGGGTCTTCGCCGGCGTGCTTGGGGGACGCGAAAGGCGACTGCGAGGGAAGCGGCGGCTTGTCGGTCGAGAGCGAGCGTCCCTCGGGCGGTGTGACGCAAAGCATGCTCAAGTCCCGCGCGTCGTAGATCTCGAGTGTGGTGTTCTGGGCCGCGGCCGGGGCGGCGCGCCCGAGCAGCGCGGCGAGGATGCCGACGACAATCCCGGCCCGCGCGAACGAGCGGAGCTGGCGAACCGGCGACGGAAGCAGGGCGAGGAACATGCGGACTCCTTGGGTGGAAGGATCGTGATCGGGTGGGAAAGCTTGTCGGGGTCAGCCCGCGGCCGCCGGGACGCCGTCGGGTTCAAGCAGGCCGTAGCTTCGGAGCCAGGCCTTCATGCCCGGGGCGGCGGCGAGCGTGCGGACGGTGGCACGGACATCCGGCCCCGCCGGGGTGGACACGAGTTCGCGCAGCCGCTGCAGGGCGACGGCGCGGAGTCCCTGGTCGAGTGCGAGCTCGCCGCAGACCGCGACCTGGTCCGACGGGTCGAGCTGATCGAGGATTCGGACGGCGGTGGTGCCGGAGCGGAGCGACTGGCGCAGGGCGGCGAGGGCGGCGGTGCGGTCCTGGTCCTGCGCCCCCTTGATCGCGGAGACGGCCTGGCGGACGCCTTCGTCGGACGAAGTCGTGAGGGCGAACGTGACCGCCCGGCCGACGTCCGAGGGGGACGCCGGCGGGTCGATCTTCGTGACCGCGTCGGACGGCGCGGCGTGTGGGGACGCGGCCGGGCGGATCGGGATCGCAAAGATCACGCGGACCGGCTCGTACGGCGCGGGGACGTGTGCGACGGCGACCGGGGCCGGGGGGGCGGCCGGGCCGGGGCCGGGCCCGGGAACCGGCCGGGTCGCGGAGAGCCACGCGAACACGCCCGCGATCAGCGCCACGCTCGCGGCGATCCCCGCGAAGGCGAACCGGTATCGCCGACCGGCGCGAGGTGCGACGCGGGGGCGGGGCGCGAGCAGGGCCTCGAGCGCACGATCATCGGCGGCCCGGATCTCATCGAGCCGGGCGCGGTCGGCCGGCGACGACGCGAGGGCGGCGTGGTCGGGGTGGTCCGACGGCAGGGCGCCGTCGAGCAACCGCTCAAGCCGGGCGTCGGACAGGCGGCGGCTCGCGGGCGGCGTGGAGTGGTCGGCGGTCATGGCGAACTCCTCGGGCCGGTGTCGGCGGTCTCTTCCAGCGCACGCCGGACCGCCGCACGGGCGACGTGCAGGCTCGAGCGCACCGCCTCGGGCGAGCAGTCCAAAGCGGCGGCGATCTGCGGGTAGTCGAGCTGCTCGACCAGGCGCAGCACCAAGGCCGCCCGCTGACGGGGCGGAAGGGCGTCGATGGCGTCGTGCAGGGCGGCGTCGGGCTCGGCGGCGTGGTCGGTGGCGAAGCCGGGCGTGATCCGCGCCAAGCCCAGGGTGCGCGAGAGCCGGCGCTTGAGCGAGCGCTCACGGTCGAGGAACGCGCGGGTGAGGGTGGCCCGGGCGTAGCCGAGGTGGCCGGCCTTGTCGGGGGCCTTGGCCAGGAGCGTGGCGAGGGTGTGCTGCACGAGGTCGTCGGCCTCGTCGTGGCGCCGGCACAGGGCCAGGGCGTAGCGGCGCAGGTGCTCGCTGACGTCGCGCCAGTCGACGGGCAGCGGGATCGCGCCGGGGCCGGTCGGCGACGGGCCGGGCGCGAGCTGGCCCGGCGCGACGCCGGCCGCGTCGGCGACGAGCCTCGGCCCGGACGGGGTCGTCGGCTGGTCGCTGGCGGGTGGTCTGGGCATGGCAAATCCCATGGCGTGCTCCACAGACCCAGACGCCGCCCCCACACCCGACGTCAAACCCGATGCGCAGAATCGTCGCCTGCGGTTACGGATAACTCCACCCGTAAGGCCCGGAATGCCCCGCCGGGCCAAGCCGCTTATGCGGACCGCGGGGCGGGTCGATAGCCAGTGCATGACGCTCAGGCTCGCGCGCACCGAGGACCAGGCGGAACTGTTCATGTCGAGCACGCCGGGGGCGGCCCCGGCCCGGCCGTGGGCCAATCGCTCGCGTCCGCGCCCGAGCGTGCACGGCATGCTCACCGGCGACGAACGCGACTACCTCATGTGGATCGCCGCGACCTCGCAGGGCGGGCGGATCGTCGAACTGGGGTGCTTCCTGGGATGCAGCACGGCGGCGCTGCTCACGGGCCTGCGCGAGCGTGACTCGCGGCTCGGCCAGGTCGACCCGCAGGCGAGGGTCATCACGTACGACTCGTTCGTCATGCCACACGGCGGGGGCGGGCGCTGGGCCCCGGGCGTGAATGAGGGCGAGTGGTTCGGCGACCTCTTCGAGAAGAACATCGCCCCGCTCACGGCCGATGGCCCCGCGGCGCGGCTTCAGGTGCACCACGGCTGGCTGCCCGAGAGCGTGCCCGAGTCGCTGGGGGCGAGCGTCTATCCCGAGCAGGACGCGATCGACGTGCTGTTCGTGGACCTCGCCAAGACCTGGGGCGTGCACACGACGGTGCTGAACGTCTTCCTCCCGCTGCTGGGCGCCGGCGGCATGATGGTGCAGCAGGACTTCAAGAGCTGGCTGCCCTGGCAGTACCTGCACATGTGGCAACTGCGCGACCAGCTCGAGCCCGTGCATGACGTGCCGGGCGGGAGCGTGGGGTTCATCCGCACGCGCGCCCCCGGCGGCGCGCAGGACTGCTGGACCGCCTCGGCGTTCCCCGCCGAACGGTTCGACGAGGTGTGGGACCAGGTCGAAGCGTCGTGGCGTGGGTTTGGCTCCGGCCAAGCCGGCCTGCACGCGACGCTGGCACGGGGACGGCACGCGATCATGGTCGGTCGGCACGACCACGGCGTTGAGTGCTTCGAACGCGTGGCCGCGACGTGGCGGGGCGTGCTCGACCGGCCGGGCCTGGCCCCGTGGCGTGACGCGTTCGCGGGCATCTGGTCCGACGCTCTGGCGACCATGCGCCGCGGCCTGGTGAAGGCCCGGGCGGGGACGCCGAGCATCGACCGGGCCGCGGCCATCGGCGCGTAGGGCCTGGCAGCGCAGCAACGGCCCGGTCGCGGCCTACGCTGGCGACATGCCCCTTTCCCGCGACCAGATCACCCAGCGCGCCGCCCGCGAACTGCGTGACGGCTACGTCGTCAACCTGGGCATCGGCATGCCGACGCTCGTGGCCAACTGCATCCCGCCCGGGATGGACGTGTGGCTGCAATCGGAGAACGGCCTGCTCGGCATCGGCCCCTTCCCCACCGAGGCCGAGGTCGACGCCGACCTCATCAACGCGGGCAAGCAGACCATCACCGCCCGCACCGGCGCGAGCTACTTCAGCTCGAGCGACTCGTTCGCCATGATCCGCGGCGGGCACATCGACATGTGCATCCTCGGGGCCATGCAGGTGTCGCAGGACGGCGACATCGCCAACTGGATGATCCCGGGCAAGATGGTCAAGGGCATGGGCGGGGCGATGGACCTGGTCGCGGGCGTCAAGCGCGTCGTCGTCACCATGGAGCACAACGCGAAGGACGGGGGCTTCAAGTTCGTGAAGACCTGCTCGCTGCCGCTCACCGGGCAGCGGTGCGTCGACATGCTCATCACCGATCTGGCGGTGTTCGAGATGGACCCGGCCCGCCGGCGCTTCGTTCTGAAGGAGATCTCCGCGGGATTGAGCGTCGCCGACCTCAAGGCCAGGACCGACGCCGAATTCATCGTGCCCGACAAGGTCGGGACGGTCGGCTGACCGGGCCGTCTCCCATCCCCACAGGCCTGTCCGCGCTCGCGGCGCGTTTGAGAAGTCCGGACGTGCGTCAGCATTTGCACCGTGCACCGCGAACCGCTCTTCCCAGCGGCGAGCCAACCTGAGCGCCCGGGCCGGCGAGCACCGTTCCAAGGCGGTGCTCCGCTCGTCGCGGCGCGGCCGGTGTTGGCTACGCTCGCCGCATGGCCTCACTCGCGGCCCCGATGTGGTTCGACGCCCATCTTGACCTCGCGTATCTCGCCGTGAGCGGGCGCGACATGCTGCGTCCCGTGCACGGGCTGGCGGACCGGGCCGGGCCGCACCCGCCCGCGGCGGTCACGCTCCCGGCGCTGGCCGAGGGCAACGTGCGCCTGGCGTTGGCGACCATCTTCACCGAGCCGGTCGACGCCTCGGCCCCCCCCGCTGCCGCCGCGCCCGGCGCCAAGCCGACCCCTGAGCAGTACCCGGCCGGGGACGTCGGGCGGGCGTACGCCGTGGGCCGGGCCCAGCTCGAGGTCTACCTCACGTGGCGTGACCTGGGGCGGATGACGCTGTCGCTGCGCGACGTGCTGCGCGTCGACGCCGAGGTCGGTGAGATCCGCGGCGGGATGGGCGTCGCCCAGGTCGTCCCGGCGAGCGTGGCGCGTCGGGTGGAGGACGCTGATCGCGCCGTGGTGCCGCCGCGCGATGCTCGGCCGATCGAGGAACTCGGCGCCCCGGCTCGCACGACCGCGGCCCTGCTGGGGGCGGGGGTGCGCACGGTCGCCGACGCGCACACGGCCCCTGACAAGGACCTGCTCAAGATCCCGGGCGTGGGGCGGGCGGGGGTGCGGGCCGTGCGCGAGGCGATCCACACCCAGCGGCTCGCGCTGCACGCGGGCGTGCTCATCGAGAACGCCGACCCGATCCGCGAACCCGACGAACTGGCGTGGTGGGTCGAACGCGGCGTGGTCGCGATCGGGCTGGCGTGGGGCAAGCCCTCGCGCTACGCCGGCGGCAACGGCACCGACCTGGGGCTCACCGACCTGGGGCGCGTCCTTGTTCGCGAGATGGACCGGCTCGGCGTGGTGCACGACGCCTCGCACCTCTCGGACCGGTCGATGCGCGGCCTGCTCGACGCGACCGACCGGATGGTCGTCGCGAGCCACTCGAACTGCCGCGGGCTGCTGGGGGGGGGCGGCATGGGCGAGAACCAGCGGCACCTGCACGACGACTGGATCCGCGAGATCGCCCGGCGCGGCGGGGTGATCGGCCTGAACCTCTACGGCAACTTTCTGTCGCGCGAGCGGGCCCGCGAGGGCCAGGCGAGCACGGCGACGCTGCACGACGCCGTGCGGCACGTGCAGCACATCTGCGACCTCACCGGCTCGCGGGCCCATGTCGGACTGGGGAGCGATATGGACGGCGGATTCAGCGCCAAGGTGCTGCCCGCGGGCGTGCGCCGGCCGCTCGACCTCGTGCTGCTGGCCGAAGAGCTGCGGTCGCGCGGCTTCAACGACGACGACATCGCGGCGTTCGCCCACCGGAACTGGGCCCGCGTGTTCGGGGGCTGATTCGCAAACGCGCGGATCAGCGCTCGGAATGGACGCTCGCGCTTGCGCCGTCCTTGTCCGCGTGGGCGGCGGCGGCGGCGCAGTGAGCGCACCACGTCGCCGGGTTGTTCAGGTCCAGCGCCGCCAGCGCGGTCGGGGCGAGCATGAGCGGGCGGGCCGCGCTCTGCCTGGGCGGCGGCAGCGTGGCGAGCCGGGCGAGGAACTGCTGCTTGAAGCGCTCCTCGTGGAACTGGTACTCCGGGTTGTTGACCTTGTCCTTGTAGTACTTCTCGATACGCTCGTTCAAGGCCCGGATGCGGGTGTCGCTCGACGGGTGCGTCGCCATGATGTCCAACGACGAGCCGCCGCCGGACGCGGCCTTGAGGATCTCCTGCACCTGCACCGCCCCGCGCGGGTTGTACTTGAGCCGCTCCATGTAGCGCATGCCGAGCCGGTCGGCCTCGATCTCCTGGTCACGCGAGTACGACAGCGCCCAGACCCCGCCCAGCGCCGCGCCCGCGCCCGCGCCGATCCCCGCGCCCGTGGCCCGGTTGTCGGAATTGACCACCGCTCCCAGCAGCGCCCCGGCGATCGCCGAGCCCCCCACGATCGCGATCTGCTGCTCGTACCGCTCGGACGTGTGCTCGGCGGTGACGTGTCCGATTTCGTGCCCGACCACTGCGGCCATCTGAGCCTCGTTGCTCATCTTCTCCGCGAGCCCGCGCGACACGAACACCTTGCCCCCCGGCAGCGCAAAGGCGTTCACCACGCCCGAGTCCAGCAGCGTGAACTCCCACGGCAGGTTCGCCATGCGCGGGTCGTCGGGCCGGGTGGCCTCGGCGAGGCGCCGGCCGATGTTGACCACGTAGTCCTGTGCCTGCTGGTCGGGCACCTTGCCCCCGAATTCCTTCTCCATCGCCGGCGCCTGCTCGGTGCCGATCTGGACCTGCTCGTCCAGGCTCATCTTGAACGGGGCGAAACCGCGACGCCCGGTGGTCGGGTTGGGGCTCGCACACGCCCCCACCACACCCGCCGCCAGGATCAGGGTGAGGACATTCGCAACCGAACGAATCCGGACCGGTCGGGATCGAGAAACCACGGCGGGGGCCTCCAGAGGTGCGACGGACAGCACCCGTATCGTACAAGCGATGTCGACGGCAGGTTCGAACGTGAACGCCCCTCCATCCGGCCCTTGTGCCAGGCCCGACGCCGTGTGGACCGAGCGCGACCTGTCTCGCGTTCACGCCGACGGCGCCAAGCACGAGAAGGTGCGGCGGATGTTCGCCGCCATCGCGGGCAGCTACGACCTGAACAACCGCGTGCATTCGCTGTGGCGCGACCAGGCGTGGCGGCGCTACGCGGTTCGAGCCTCGGGCCTGAAGACCGGAGAAGCCGTGCTCGATGTCGCGTGCGGCACGGGCGACCTCACCGAGGCCTTCGCGCGGGCCGGCGCGGGCTCGGTCGTTGGCCTCGATTTCACGCAGGAGATGCTCGACGTCGCCGGACGCAAGCGCGAGCGGCTCGACGGAGCCGTCGCCGGGCGTATCCGCTACGTCAACGGCGATGCGCAGGCCCTGCCGCTGCCCGACGCGAGCGTCGACGTCGTCTCCATTGCCTTCGGCATCCGCAACGTCGCTGACCCGCCCAAGGCCGTGCGCGAGTTCCGGCGGGTTCTGCGCCCCGGCGGTCGCCTGGTCATCCTCGAGTTCGGCCAGCCCTCGCTCGCTCCGCTCCGCTGGTTCAACGGGGTGTACTGCAAGCGGCTCATGCCCCGCACGGCCACCCTCATCAGCGGCGACCGCAGCGGCGCGTACCGCTACCTGCCCGCGTCGGTCGAGACCTTCCTGTCGCGCCCGCAGATGGAGCAGATGATGCGCGACGCGGGATTCGAAGACGTGGCCTCCACGCCGCTCACGCTGGGGATCTGCGTCTGTTACGTCGGACGCGCGGTCCCGGCGGCGTTATGAGACTCCGGCTCGGGAACTTCGCCCACGGTTCACGCCCGGGCGCGCGGGGGCTCGATACAGCGGGTGCCGCGGGAGCTGCGGCCCGAGCGACCACGCCTCACCAGGGCCGGTCCGCACGAGCGAACCTGGAGGTTCCGGCATAGGTGGAGCCAGGCCGGATCCGGTGACCCGTGACGAACACCGGAGCCGATACGTGAGCAGCGAACGCCTTGTTGAACTGTTGTTCGAGTCGTTGATCAGCGGGGACCGCACCGGGGCCCGCGCCGTGGTGACGCAGGCCGAGACCGCCGGCCTCGGGCCCGCGGAGCTCGTGCAGGACATTTTCTGGCCCACCTACGAGACGCTCAGTCGCCTGTACAAGGACGACCGGCTCTCGACGCTGAGCCACCACACCGCCATGCGCCTGCTGCGCGTGCTGGTGGACCAGAACTCCGGCCGCCTGCACCTGGGACCCAAGAACGGCCGCACCGTCTTCGCCATGTGCGGCCCCAGCGACGCCGACGAACTCGGGGCCCAGATGGCCGTCGACCTGCTCGAGGCCGCGGGCTTCACCGTGTGCTTCTGCGGCGGCGGCATCGCCAACGACGAGATCCTCGGCCGCCTGCACGAGGATCAGCCCGGCATCCTGCTCATGTTCTGCTCCGCGCCCGGCGACCTGCCCAACCTCCGGCAGCTCGTCGACACGCTCCGCGAGATCGCGGCGTGCAACTCGATGCAGATCGCCGTCGGCGGCGGCGTCTTCAACCGCGCCGACGGGCTCGCCGAGGAACTCGGCGCCGACCTGTGGGGCGGGAATCCCCTCGACATCGTGCAGCGGCTGATCGACGAGCCCGCCAAGCGGGCCGCGGCGACGCAGCGCACCGTCGGGCGCAGCAAGCGCCGCCTCGCGGCCTGAACGAACATCACCGATCGAACGGAGGACGACCGGGCGGGCCTCATGGCTCGCCCGGTCCTTTGTTTGACCCATGATCAACGAGGGCTCAGCGGCCTTCGGTGTTGGCGCTGTCGAGCTTGTCCCACGCCTGCTCGACGCGGGCGGCGGCGCCGACCTCGTCCTCGGACGCGGGCAGCGTCGCGAGCACCTGGCCGGTCGGATCGGAGTACCACAGCACCGACAGGTCGTTGCGCATCACGTTCGAGCCGACACGATGGTTGAAGTCGTCGCGGGTCCGGAGGCCGTCGCACAAGACCGCCATGCCGGGAGCGCTGTACAGCGAGACGGGACCCAGCCGGCTCGACGGGCTGCGGTACCGATACTGGATGTTGCCGAAGATCTCGCCTTCGGCCCCGCCCCAGCGCGCGGCGTATGCAGAGAAGGGGTGATCACCGGTGTGCGAAGGGCAGTAGAAGACCTGCCCGGTCGAGAGGTATTCATTGGACCAGAGGATGCCCAGGCCGTCCCACTGCGAGGGGGAAAGCCGGACGCGCAAGGAAAGCTGGTATTGCGGTTCGTCCATCCCGAAGCCAAGGGGGTCCAAGGCAGGAAGGGCCTCGCGATGATCGTCGGCGTACATGGCCAGCCCGAGACCGACCTGGCGAACGTTCGTCGCACAAACGACCCGTCGCGCGGTTTCTCGAACCAATGAGAGACCGGGCATCAGCAAGCTGATGAGCAGGGTGATGACGGCAACGGACACCAGCACATCGATGACCGTAAAGCCGCGGCGCTGAGCGCGCTGCGACCAACACCACCGCGCAGGGCGAGTGAACCCCTGTCTTGCCCCCACACACGCTCGACGGCAAGCCGCCTTGGCTCGCATCGCTGCGCACCTCTTCTCTTCTTGAGTCCGTCCCGGCGCGGGAAGGACGCTCCGAAGCGAGTCTACCTGAACAGTATCGTCCCAGCAACCCCGGCGTTCGCAGTTCATTTAAATTCAGTGAAACCGAACAACTTCCTGATTGCGCATGTATTGCTCGGGGAAGTCAGCAGATTTCTCTTGACGGCACCGGCCTTTCGCTGCATCCTGAGAAGGGTCTGGTCCGTACGTTCGCCATGAGTTGCCGTCGCGGCGTTCTGCCTTGCGATGGGGCGAACACACCCGGACGCACACGCGAAAGTCGCGTCGCGGACGATTGGAAGACCACGATGGTTTGTAAGCCGAGCGTTTCGGCTTGTAAACTGTCAACGCACGATGGACGTTCGACCGGAGAAGGCCGCGATCCAGGACGCCGACCTCGACCTCATGCGGAGGGTGTCTGCCAATGACCCCGCCGCGGTCGCGGAGCTGTACGACCGCTTTGGCTCGCTCGTGTACCGCTTGGCCTACCAGGCCATGCCCAGCCGGGCCGACGCCGAAGACGCCGTGCAGGAGATTTTCGTTCGCCTGTGGCGCACAAGCCAGAGGTACGACCCGAAGCGGGCGGCGTTGGTGACCTGGGTGATGCTGATTTCGCGCCGGCACCTGGTTGATCGTCTTCGTCGAGCGCGGGCCCGGGTCAAGCCAACGGCGCTGGACGAGCGGCAGACCGAGCATGCGGTCGGTTCGGCGATGGGAGATCCGGATTCCGGGATGGATCGGGGTGAACGGTTCGCGAAGTTGATGGCCCGCATCAACAAGCTGCCGGAGCTGCAGAAGACCGTGGTCACCCGGGCGTACCTGGGCGGCCAGACGCTCCGGCAGATCGGCGAGGAGCTCAACACGCCGATCGGGACCATCAAGTCGGCCCTCAGCCGGGCGCTCGTCCGGCTGCGGGAGAACGGACCGACCGAAGAAGTGAACACGTAGGCAAACCACGGATGGCGCAGGGACCGAAGGGAAGAGCTCGGTCCGGCACGGATTGCGAATGGAAGTGAGATCGACGATGAAGACGCACGAACTCCTTGAACTGGCCTCACTCGACGCCCTGGGACTGCTCGACGACCACGAGCGCGAGGCGTTCGACCGCGCGTTCGCCGCCGCCGCACCGGCGGTGCAGGCCCAGATCCGGCGCGAACAGGCCCGCATCTCGCGGGCCGAGCAGTACCTGCCGGAAGTCGAGGCGCCGGTGTCGCTGCGGGCCAAGGTGCTCGCCGCCGTGCAGCAGGCCATGGAGGCCGTCACCGGCGCCCGTCGCACCGCCGCCGCGTCGCTCCCCACGCTGCTCCCGAGCCGCGGCGTTTCGCCCGCGTGGCGAGGCGCCGCGATCGCCTGCGCCGCGGCGTCGCTGGTCCTGGCCTTTGCCGGCTTGCGGATCTACAGCGACGTGAAGATCATGGACCGCCTCCAGCAATCCAACGCGACGATCGACGCGTTCGCGCAGATCAGCCCGCGGTTCCAGCGCGAGTTCATGAATCCCGAGACCCGGTTCGTGAGCTTCGCCCCGGTCGCGAAGGACGCTTCGATGCGCTGCAGCGCGCGGCTCATGGTGAACCCCACGACCCGCACCGGGTATCTCTACTGCGCCGACCTGCCCAAGGTCCCCGGCCAGTACACCCTCGTGGTGATCGACAAGAACGGCCAGGTCGGCCGCGCGGTCGTCACGTTCGAGGCCGGCGCGCCGATGTCGGAGCACGTCATCCCCGGCTTCGACCTCGAAGATGGCGGGAACCTCGCCATCCTCGCTCCGGGCGCTGATGCGAAGGGCGCGGCCCCGCTTCTCAAGACCGGAAACAGCCTGTAACGGCGGGCTCAGCCCGAGCGCGCACTTACGATAGTTCAACCGCGACCGGGGCGAGCCACTCGCCCCGGTTGTCGCCTATGGACCGCGCGAGTTCGCCCGCGGCGTCGTCCAGCCGCACGCGGCGCGTGATCAACCCCGCCGGGTCAACGCTCCGCTCCGCGAGCAGGCGCACGCCCTCGGCGATGCCCGAACCCCGCGCACCCAGCACGCCGAACTCGCCGGCGCTGATCCGCGACAGGTCAAGCCCGTCCTGCGCCGACGCGGTCTGCGCACCCGAGGTCGCGAGCGCCGCCTCGCACGTCAGCACGATCGTGCCGCGCGGGCGGACGAACCGCGTCGCCTCGGCAAGGGCCGCGGGCGTGCCGGAGCACTCGAGCACGCCGTCCTGGTCCGCACGCCGTCCTGCCTGGTCGATCGGCCGGCTCTTGACCCCCCATCGGTCGGCCAGCGCCAGGATCGACGGCTGGCGCGCGAGCAACCGCACGCGCGGGTTGGTCCGGGCGTGCACGAGGGCGGCCAGAACGCCCAGTTCGCAGTCGCCCAGGACCGTGATGAACGCATCGGCCCGGCGCGGCAGCACCGAGCCGGCGTGCGCGGCCATGGCGAGCGGCACGGCCAGCAGCGCGAGCGTGTCGTCGACGTGGTCGGGGAGCGGGCACAACGCGGCGGCCGGGACGCACGCGAACTCGGCCATGCCGCCGTCGCGCCCGCTGAGGCCCGGAGCGGTGCGGACGCGGCAGTGGGCGCTGAGGCCGCCGCGGCACAGGTCGCAGTGGCCGCAGGCGGTGCCGGGCCAGACCGCGACGCGCCGGCGCGCGAGGGCGGCCCGCTGCGCGTCAGTCAAGCGTGAGGCGTCCTCGACGACGCCCACGAATCGGTGTCCGAGCACGCCGGTGAACCCGAGCCGGCCGGAAGCGGCGAGCCGGTCCAGGGGCGTGATGGCCGCGAGCCGAACGCGCACCATCGCCTCGCCGGGCCGGGGCGCGGGGGCTGGGGCGTCACGGGCGATCCGCGGGCCCGCGGCGTCGGTTCGAAGGGCACGCATGCAGACCTGATGATCGGCGAACCGCGATCGCCGCACGAGGGCTCGGCGGGGGCCGCGCGTGCTACCGGCCGGGCTTGTCGGCCTTCGGCGGTTCTTGCGCGGGCACGGGCGACTCCATGATCCCGCCGTCCTGCGTCGTTGAGCCGCGCGGGACAACGGACGTGGAGTCGTCGTCGGGGCGCAGGCCCACGGGCGAGCCCGGCACTTCGTTGCGGGCCGGCTGGGGGAAGAAGGGCAGGAACTCGAGCCAGCCCCGGTCGCGGCTGAAGGTCGGGTAGATGTAGGCGGTGCGCCCCGCGAAGCGGTCGTCGCGTTCGCCCCACTCCAGCCACTTGCGCCGGTCGCTGCCGAAGTTCTGGCCGGTGAGCGTCCTCAGGCTCCGGTTGGCCGCGGCTTCGACGGCGAAACGGTCATCGCCCAAGGCGGCAACAAGGGCCTGGAAGACGCGGTCGTCGGCGTACTGACCCAGGGCGTCAGCCGCTTCGGCGCGGATGTCGGGATCGAGCTCGGGTCGGCGAGTATCGCCTTGCTCCTGGCGTCCGTCGACCGGTCCGGGCCACGTGCGGTCGATGAGCGCGGGGATGACGGCGGGATTGTGGATCCGCTGCAGGGCCCGGACCGCGGTGATGCGGACGAGCCGGTCGTTGTCGCTCAGCAGCTTCGCGACCGTGGGGGCATCGTCGGGCGAGCCGTGCAGTCCGAGCGCGAACGCCGCGGCGGCGCGGACGGACGGGTCGGCGTCGGGCTCGGTGTTGGGCATGGCGCCCAGGCGGGCGCGGTACAGGTCGAGGTAGACGCTCTCGCCGCCCCAGGGCGCGTTGGAGAGCAGGACCGTGCCGCGGAAGCGCTTGTCGGGGTCGTAGGGGTCGCCGGCCCAGGCCGCGGCCTCGGCGGGCGTCGGCGCGGCGGGGAGCAGGGCGAGCAGGCTGTTGGAGGACGCGGCCCGCTCACGCTGCTCGGGGGCCACGCACCCGGGCAGCCCGGCCAGCGCCAGCAACAGCGCGCCGGAGCAACCCGCGATCACGGTGGGCGTCCTGATGGACATCGCCGGGATGATAAGCCCCGGCCTCGGCTACGGTGGGGCATGCTTCGGACCGTCTGCGTTGCCGCGGGAATAGGCGTGTTGTGGCTCGGATTCGGGCTGGCAGGGTGCGGCTCTCGGCCGGCGGACGCATCCGGCGAGGTCGTGACCGGCTCGCAGCCGGCACGCGCCCTGGCGAGCGGGCCGTTCCGGGTCGAGCCCCTGACCACCCCGGCCGAACCGATACGGGCGGACGCGGCGAGCGTCGAAGTCGTGCACCGGGTCGAACTGCTGTCGTGGGAGAGCGACGGGCCGCGCCCGCAGCGGCGCCTGCTCATCGAGCGTGACGAGCGCGACCCCGGGGCGGCAAGCTGGACCGTCACGCGAACGGCCCTGCAGCGGGTCGGGGGCGGCAACGACGAGGCTTCGCCGCTGCGGTCCGACACGTACGTGCTCACCCCCGAAGGGCACGTCGCGATCGCCGAGGAGTTCAACCGGGACGAAAGCGTCGAGGTCGTGTTCGAGCCGGCGATGGTCGTGATGCCGCGCGACCTCGCGCCGGGCACGCCGTTCACGCAGGACTTCGACGTGAAGGTCTATCCCGGCGGCAAGGGCAGGACGATGCTCAAGTCGTCCGGACCGGGGTCGCACACGATCGAACTCACCGGCCTGTGGCGCGTCACGCTCGCCGGCGACGGGCAGGTCGAGGCCCGCGGCGTGCGGAGCGTCTTTCGCGCCGATTTCAGCCCCGCCAAGGTCGTGAACACGACCGAGCAGTGGTTCGTCGACGGCGTGGGCGTCATCGCGGAGCGACGGCACGAGCGCACGACGGTGTTCGGGGTGCCGATCCGGGAGTCGTTTGAGACCTGGGTCGCGCGCGAGATCTCAACCGCAGCCCCCGGCGACGTCCTCAAACCATGAGTTGATGAACGCGCTGACGTCGGTGGAATTCACGACGCCGTTGTGGTCCCAGTCGGTGACGAGGGCGCCTTCGAGCTGGTCTTCAAACCAGGCGTTGATGAAGTCGGAGACGTCAGTCGAGTTCACGGTGCCGTCGGCGTTGAAGTCGGCGGGGCAGCAGGCCGGAAGGGTGGTATTGAGCAGAACCGAGGCGGTGGCGGCGCCGCTGTTGGCGAACACCAGGTCCGGATCGTCGTCGAGATCGACGTCGCCCAGGACGACGGAGACCGGGCCCAGGCCGGTGGCGCACCGGACGGCCGGCCCAAACGCACCAGCGCCGTCGTTCAGTTCGACGTTGACGTCGTAGCTCAACGAACTCGTCATCGCGAGATCGAGGTCGCCGTCGCCGTCGATGTCGCCTAGCGCGAGCGAGGAGGCGCGGCCGGAGTCGAAGGCGCCGCCGGAGGTGAACACTCCGTCCCCGGCGTTGAGCAGGAGGCGCCCGTCGCCGTCCGCGACGCTGGCCACGACCATGTCCACATCGTGGTCCCCGTCGATGTCACCAATCGCCATGGCGGTCGGCCTGACGGAGAAGGAGCCGACGCGCGGGGCGAATGTGCCGTTGCCGTTGTTGAGCAGGACATCGACGCTGAGGCCGCCGATGCACGCCACGGCGATGTCCGGGTGGGCGTCGGCGTTCAGATCGGCGATCAGGACCCGGTACGGCCCGGAGCTGACGTTGAGAGGCCGGGGCGTATCGAACGTGAACCCGCCGAGGTTCCGCAGCACGGACACGACCGGGGGATCGCTCAGGTAGTTCGCCACGACGACGTCGAGCATGGCGTCGCCGTCGAGATCCGCGAGGGCCAGGGAAGTCGGTCCGTCGGCAACGTCCAGGATTCCGGCGGGGGCGAACGACCCCGCGCCGGTGTTGCGGAGCAGCGCGACGGCGTGTACTGAGTACAGCGCCACGGCGATGTCCGGGAGGTGATCGGCGTTGAGGTCTCCCGAGACTACTGCGGCCGCCCCGCCGGGCATCGAGTAAATGGGGCCCGGCGCGAAGCCGCCCGAGCCGTCGTTGATCAGCACATCCACGCCTTCGCCGCCGAACGCGGCGACGACCATGTCGACGTCGTGATCCCCGTCGACGTCCGCCAGCGCGACCGACTGCGGGTCCTTGCTCGTCGCGACGTCAGGCAGCGCGGCGAAGAGGGGGCGCGGCGGGCACGCCCCCAGGGCCGCGACAGAGAACAACGCAAGCGTGCCGACGACGGGGGCGCAGAGCACAACGGCGCACGGTGGGAGGGACGGTTGCATGGTCGGCTCCGGCCAGGTGGAAACGTGCGAGCGTAGGCGTCGCAACGCAAGTCAGCCCGCGCAGGCGCCGGCCACGTCCTCGAACCATGAGTTGATGAACGCGGAGACGTCGGTGGAATTCACGACGCCGTTGTCGTCCCAGTCGGTGACGAGCGTGCCGGCGGCGAGGTCGGCGAACCAGGCGTTCACGAAGTCGGACACGTCCGTGGAGTTCACCACGCCGTCGGCGTTGACGTCGGCCGTGCACGCCGAGCCGCTCAGGGGCTGCTCGTACGCGCCGATGTCGAACGCCGCGCCGCTCGGGCGGGGGTTGGCGTCGTGGTCGGTCGAGGGGGCGGGCTGGCCCGCGAGCGAGGCGGCGCCGGCGTCGATCGCGGCGCTGGCGTCGCCGAGCGTGAACTTCGCCGCGGGCAGGTCTGTGAAGAGCGCGGCCCACTGGCCGGCCGGGACGGCGAGCGAGTGCGCATCCTGGCCGGACTGGGCCCGCCACTGCGCGAGCGTGAGCACGCCGCCGGGGCCGTCGGCGTCGGCGTCGATGCGGTCCATCATGATGTTGTGATCGCTCGTGAAGCCCGGGAGCGAGTCGGCGGAGATGATGAGGCTGCCGCGGAAGCCGTGGTAGTTGAGCAGGATGTTGTTGAAGAGCGTGTTGCCGGTCGACTCGTCGGTGATGTTGACGCACCAGCGTGCGGCGGTGTTCGCGGGCGAACCGTTGATGATCGTGTTGTTGACGACCACGTTGTTCGACGACGGGAGCAGGCCGTCGATGCGGTAGAGCGAGACGCCGCTCGCGTGGTTCGAGTACAGCAGGTTGTTGCGTATAAGCGAGTCCTGCACGCCGTCGAAGTTGATCGCCGAACCGCCACCGACGCTGGTGCGCGGGACGCCCGCGGCGTCTATGTACGGCCCGCCGATGGACATCTCCCAGATGGTGTTGTTCTCGATAAGGACGTTACGGATCACGCCGTCGCCGCCCTGGCTGGCGTCGGAGTTGACGTGGATGCCCTGGCTGGAGCAGTGATGGATGGTGTTGTTGCGGGCAACGTGGTCATCACCGGAGTTCGAGAAGTAGATGCCGTGCTCGTCGGCGATGTCATGGATGAGGTTGCCCTCGGCGGTCACGGCGTTGGAGTGGCCGGTGAAGATCCCCCACTCTCCCTGGTGGTGGATGTGGTTGTTGCGGATGACGATGTGGCCGGTGGCCGAGCCCGGCGGGCACACGGCCCGGATGCCCGCTTTGCTGGTGCGCTGGTCGTTGGTCCCGACGACCTCGAACCCCTCGATGACGATCCACGACGCCGTGTCCATGTTGATGCGGGCGCGGTGGTTCTGGCCGTTGAACGGTGCCGCGGCCGTGTTCACGATCACGCCCGGGCGGGCGGAGAACGTGACCGGGGCGCCGGGGACGCCGGAGTTGTCCTCGCCGATGTTGAAGCCGGCGTACGTCCCGGGCAGCACGACGACCGTGTCGCCGGGGCCGACCCGCGCCGCCGCGTGCTGGAGCGTGAGCCACGCGGCCTGCTCGGAGAGGCCGGCGTTCCCGTTGCTGCCCAGGGGTGAGACGTAATACGTCGACTGCGCGAGCGCGGCGCCGATCCCGCAGGCGTGCATCACGCCCGCGGCGGCCAAAGTGCGGAGCAAATGTCCGTGCACGGGTGCTCTCCTCGCGTGGGCGGAAGAGTCACGCGCGAGTGTACCAGAACCCGCCCGCGCGGCAAGGGCCGATTCACCCCCCGCAGCCCGCGGCGGTGTCCTCGAACCAGGAGTTGATGAACGCGGAAACGTCGGTGGAGTTCACGACGCCGTTGTTGTCCCAGTCGGTGACGAGGGTGCCCGCGGCCTGGTCGTCGAACCAGGCGTTGATGAAGTCGGAGACGTCGGTGGAGTTGGCGACGCGGTCGCAGTTGACGTCGGCGGGGCACAGCGTGAGCATCGCGGCGGCGCTCGTCGCCGTCCCGCACGCGCTCGACACGACGCACCGCACCGGGTACGTCCGCACGCCGGGGCACGCCGACACCACCGTGACGACGGTGCTCGACGCCCCCGGAGCGGCCGCGCTCGCCGAGCCGCACCCCAGGTCAACCGGCTTGCTCGCAAGATCGACCCAGTCGCCCGAGGGGTTCTGAACCTGCCATTGATACGAGAAGGGCCCGACGCCCCCGGCCTCGACGGCGAACTCGGCGCCCTGGGTGCAGGCGACGCTCGCCTGCGGGCCCGACACGCTCAGGTCGATCGGGACGAGCACGGGGTCCCGACGCACGTTCACCTCGCCGTTGAGCAGGATCGACGAATAGACGCACTCGTAACCTGCCCAGTCCGCGATGTTCCCCTGGTAGGCGAGCACGTAGTGCGCGCCCGGATACTGGGGATACGTTCTCGTCTCGCCCGATGCCCGCAGGTGCACGGGCCCGGACGAGGCCGCGATGTCCACCTCCCCGCTCTGCGGCCCGCTGATCTGCCACACCTGCGAGTCGATCGTCACGCTCTGGCTTCCCTGATTCCCGCCCGCGTCGGAGAGCAGGATCTGGCCCGCGAAGGCGCTGCTGCGCGCCGCCGGCGCCCCGGTGCCGCCGTTCACGAACGCCTTGATGATCAGCGATGACGACGCCGTGTGCAGCTGCGGCGGCCAGCCGCAATCACCGAGCCCGCGCCACGCTTCGGTCGTGAACTCGAGGTGCGACGGGTCCCACAGGCCGGTGGTGCGGGTGTTCGAGGCGCTGTTGGGCGGCATCTGGCCCTGCACATCGTCGAGGTTCGCGCCCCACGTTCCCGTGGCGTCGCCCTGCGCGACGGTCGTCGTCTCGCTGAACTGCGGACCCAGCCACACCGAGTGCCCGACCGTGTCGGTGATTTCCCAGACGACCTCGGGGGCGTCGCTCAGGGTGCGGCGCGCGAATCCTGGGAAGTCCAATACTCCGCCCGAGAGGGTGCCGCCGACCACCAGCTGCGGCGGCTGGGGGCCGTCATCGTCGGGGTCCCACACGGTCAGCGCGTAGGGGTTACCGTTTGAACCCTCCAGAAATTGTTCCCAAGCCTCACCATCCCACCCCTTCAGTGCGTGACCGTACTGACCGAGCATTAGCTGCTGAGGAAGCGGGCCGCACCCATCAGGGTCGAAGGTCGCCATCGCGACGCCGCCATAGAAGCCCGCGGGCGCATCCGTCGCGAAACACGACCAATCTGAACCGTTCCACGCCGCGATCGAGTTGGGTATGCCGTCGAGCATGTCTCCGGGCGCCGCGAGAAGCAACGGGCTCTGGGACCCGGGGCCATCGGCATCAAAGCGGATGAAAGACAAGGGCGCGTTCCCTGAAGAAGACGCCGTCCACAACACCCACTTACCATCAACATAGCGCCATGTTGACGGATCCAGCAGGCGGCACACCTCGATCAACGTGTCTGGACCCGAGCCGTCCGGGCTTAGATTGCAGCAATACATCGAGGGGTAGCTGCAGCTCGGGACATCCATCAACTGCCATGACGTGCCGTCCCAGGATTCCACCTTGTGAATGCCTGAGCTATCCAGAAAGGTGACCCATAGCTTGGGGAGGATGGGTCCGGCTCGCCCGTCTTCGTCAAACACGCAGGGGAACACCGCTATGTGCCCGACACCTTCTGGGCCGACGTCCCGCCACGCGACTCCGTCGTACGCCGCAACGTTCTTCATGGGTGTGCTACCGCAGCTCGTGATACCGCAAATGCTCGTGACAACCGGCATCGGCAGTGCAGGCCCGGGCCCGTCGGGGTCAAAGACGGCGAGGCTCGCGCGGGAGGAAAAGAAAGTGCCTCCGAAGTCGCATGGAGACCCCCCCGAATCGACCGTGAACGCCTCGCCCAGCGGCGTCCACCGCACGCCGTCCCACGTCGCCACGTAGTTCCCGAGCCCCTGGCCGAAGTCGAACGTGCCCGCGGCGAGCACGACCGAGTGCGCCGGCCCGTCGCCGTCGGGGTCCCACGTCGTGAGCGCGGAGATGGTGCCCCCGGCCGGTGAGGTCGTCGGGTTGGGGAGCCACGCCATCGACTGCGCGAACGCCGCCGGCGCGGCCGCGCAGGCGACAATCACGCCCGCGCACCGAGACACCCACCGCGAAGCGCCGGCACGCACGGCGACGTTGAACGTCGGCATATCGATCTCCCTGCGGTCCTTACCCCATAGGCACGCACACCGGTCAATCGGGCAGCGAGCGATATCGGTATGCTACTTGAACGGCTACCTCCGAGTGTGTGCGGACAACAAAAATCTGGTAAGGGAAGCGCGGCCACTGGCGGGCGCACCGGACCTTGAGCCCGGCAATGGGAGCTTGAGACGGATTCCAGATTCGAGAGCCGGTCGCGAACAAACGCCGAGCGAGCCCCGACGCGATCCGGCGGCGCGCCCGGTGCGGAGAACTCCGGCCTCCGGCCTTCACGGCCGCCGGCTTCCACCCCGCCTTGAACCTCCCGATCGCCAGCTCAGGCACCATCATCCCAACGACTTCAACCACACCCCGCGGCCTGGTCGTCAAACCAACTGTTGATGAACTCGGAAACGTCGGTGGAGTTGACCACGCCGTTGGCGTCCCAGTCGGTCAGCAGCGTGCCGTCGAGCTGGTCCTGGAACCACTGGTTGATGAAGTCGCTGACGTCGGTGGAGTTGACGGTGCCGTCGTGGTTGAAGTCCGACCCGCAGTGCGGCCCCACAACGAATCGAACCGTTACGGGCGCGGAGTCGGCGTACACGCCGTTGCTGTCCCAGGCGATGAATGTGACATCGAACACGCCCGCGGTGCTGAAGGCGCACCCCTGCGAATGGTCGTGACCAGCGATCATCGTGTCGAAGGAACGACCTTCGCGGGTGGACGCAGAACTGAGCGCAGACGGGACGAATCCACCCACGCCGAAGTCGCCCCAGGCGACGACCGCGTCGCCGCCCGAGAGCGCGTGCACGCTCGCGAGCTCCCACTTGAAATTTCCGCCATCGAGGCGACCGGTGGCAAAGTAGAAATCACTCGTGAGGACGAGATCGGCCGCGGCGTACCAGCCGTTCAGGTCGCCCCCCTGCGTGAGGCGGTCCATCAGGAAGTACTGCGCCGGTCGGTCGCGGAAGTAGAGCCTGTGGTCGAGCACCGAGTAGTCTCGCTCCGCGGGAAGGTAGCCGGCGACGATCACGACCGGATCGCCGGGTTGACCCGACACGGTATCCACCGTCAGGTGGTTGTGGGCAAGGGCCGGCGGCGTCATGGTTGCAAGCGTGACGGTGCACAAGATGACTTTCATGACAGGAACTCCTCGTGGTGGCACGGAACCCGGATGCGGGAATGCTCACCGCGGGCGGCTGGCCCGCGGCGAGCAAAGTCAAGCGGCGCTGGCGAATGGCCGCGCTGGCAGGCGAACGAGGATCAGGGTCGGCGCCGTCGAGCCGCGAGCAGGCCTCCCAAACCAAGGACCGCGCCCGCACCGGGGGCGGGCACGACTTCAAATCGCACGGTGAACGGGTCGGCATCGGCGTAGCGGCCGTTGCTGTCCCAGACGACGAACGTGACGTCGTACAACCCGGGCGAGCTGAACGCGTAGCCCTGCTCGTGACTGTGGCCGCCGGCGCCGGAGTCGAACGAGCGCTCGAGCCGGGTGTCGGCGTCGCTCTCGGCGAGCGGCTCGAGCTCCCCGGGCATGTGGAACTCGCCCCACACGAACGTGCCCGGCCCGCCGGCAAGCGGGGTCACGTCGGCGAGCTCCCACATGAAGTTGCCGCCCTCGAGCCGTCCGGTGGCGAAGTAGAAGTCGCTCGTCAGCAGCAGTTCATCGCCGGCGAACCAGCCCTCGAGCGGCCCGCCGGCGGCGAGCTGCTCGCTGACGTCGTATACCTTGATCTCGCCGAACTGGAGCAGACGCCCGCCCGAGATCGTGTACGACGATTCAGCGGGCAGGTACCCGGCGCGGACGAGGATCTGGTCGCCGGCGGCGCCGGAGACGGTGTCCACGGTCACATGATTGTGGGCACGTGCCGAACCGCACGCGATGGCGAAGCCGACAACGGGGAGGATGAACACGGAGGAGCGGGTCATGGAATCACACCTTTCTTGAGTGTGGTGTCAAACAGATACTGAGAATCGAAACAGACTGTCGGCGGCGGCCCGCAACGAGCGGTCCACCTCACCGAGCGGTCTCAGGATCAAACGGGCTGGTGTCTGGGCTGAAGTGCGCCGCGAAGTCCGGCCAGGCCCACGCCCGCGAGTGTCCGTCCGCGAACAGGTAGTGTGCGGCGCCGACGTGGCGTGTCACCGCGATGGCGGCACGCACGTCGTCCGCGGTCGCGAACGCGTGCGTATTGATGTGGTCAGCGGTGCCGGCGCCTTCGGGCTCGAAAATGTAGATTGTCAGCGAGGCTCGTGGGATCTGGCTCAGCCGGTCGAAGGGACGCGAGCGTCCCCCGGGCAGCGGCTGGCCGGTCACGGGGTTGTAGTCGATGCCCGGGGCGAGGGGCTCGAAGTGCTCGTTCGTCGCGTAGGACGTCAGCTTCTGCGCACGCAGTTCGTCCAACGGGCACCGCCGGAACTGCCGATCGACTCCGTACTCCTCCAGTGTCGTGAGCCACGCATCGGGAGCGACGAGCGATCCCGCCGTGTGGCTCGAGATCGGGAAGTGATCCCTGTTCGCGTCCGCGTACATGTGAACGGCGCCTCCCATCGAGCGCAGGCCCGACAGGCAGACCGTTCCCTTGGCGGCCCTTCTCGCTCCCGCCAGCGAGGGCAGCAGCGTGGAAACAAGGACCGCCACGACCGCGATCACCACGAGCAGTTCAATCAGCGTGAACGCCCTGGGCGCGGCGCTCCCGCGAGTGCACGTGCGCACACGATGACTCCCCGACCCGCGCGGGCGGACAAGCCGGCAATGCCGCTATGCCGCCCGGCGGCGACTGGACCTTGCGAGAATTGGAGCACGTCGATCAGGCCGCAGAGCCGCCCAGTCGGGGTGGAGGCTCGAGCACGTCCAGGACTCGAGTATCGCAGGCCTCGTTCATCGGGCGCTGCGGCTCCACGTCGGCCGCAAGGGGTACATCGAACTCGACCACCGAGGCCGGCGGCGCGATCGGAAGCGTCACTGTCAACAGCGACGACTGACGTTTGCACGACAGTGCCGAGAGCGAAGGTCCGGCCCACCGCCCGCGCCCGCCCTCTGCGCAGCGGGCATCCACAGAGCACGCCCCGCCCGTGCCGGGCTGCGCCGGTGGCTCGGCGGAACGATCGCAACACGAAGCCAACGACCGTACGCCCCGCGGCGTCGCCACCCCGCGCCGAAGCTCGCTCTTGATTCTCGCGACGCACAGCCCGCACGTCGCGGAGCCCGGTTTGACGGCATTCGCGGCGGCCAACCACTGCTCTTCGCGGAACTCAATCCCGGAGGGGGGCATGACACCGTTCTCGATCGCCCAGACCAGCCGTGCGTGCTCGCTGTAACAGCAGCAGTGCGTCCAGCACTCCCGAGCCGAAGCGCAGCCGCAGCCGCAGTCCTCACATGGATACCGCTCCGCGCTCGCCCGCCCGAACCACCCAAGCACCACACGCGGCGAGGGGAGCACCCCCATGGATGCGACAACGTACACCACCAAAAGAACACTGGTGGCGATCCCGCGTGACCCGTGGCGGCGGCGGAAGGACGCCATGCCGACAGTGTACTGCTGAACAGTACTTCTTTCAATTAGGCCGGAATTTCCCGCGTGCTGGAAGTTCGATTCGACCGCATGTCGCGGGCGCAGTACGTGCTCTCGCCACGCCGCAGGCCATCGGAGCGGCAATCGGGGCAACCTCGGCCGCGAGCCTCAGCCCTTGGGCTTCCACCCCGCCTTGAACTTGGTGATCGCGCTCTCGAGCTTCTTCTCGAGCTCGGCGTCGATCGCCTTCTTCTGGTTCACCTCGTCCCACAGCGCCTTGTTGACGCTCTGCATGTTCTCGAGCATGCCCTTCTCGAACTCGCGGACATCCTTCACCGGGATGTCGTCCAGGATGCCCTTGGAGCCGGCGAAGATCGAGATGATCTGGTCCACGACGTTGAACGGCGTGTACTGGCCCTGCTTGAGCAGTTCGCTCATGCGCCGCCCGCGGTCGAGCTGACGCTGCGTCGCCTTGTCAAGCTCGGTGCCGAGCTGGGCGAAGGCTTCGAGCTCGCGGGCGGCCGCGAGGTCCAGGCGGAGCGAGCCGGCGATCTTCTTCATCGCCTTGACCTGGGCGTTGCCGCCGACGCGGCTCACCGAGATGCCGACGTTGATGGCGGGGCGAACGCCGGCGAAGAAGAGTTCGGGCTCGAGGTAGATCTGGCCGTCGGTGATGGAGATGACGTTGGTCGGGATGTACGCCGAGACGTCGCCTTCCTGGGTCTCGATGATCGGCAGCGCGGTGAGCGAGCCGCCGCCGTTCTCGCTCGACAGCTTCGTGGCGCGCTCGAGCAGGCGGCTGTGGAGATAGAACACGTCGCCGGGGTACGCCTCGCGACCGGGGGGTCGCCGCAGCAGCAGCGACAGCTGGCGGTACGCCACGGCCTGCTTGGACAGGTCGTCGTAGATGCACAGCGCGTGCTTGGGGGCCTTGTTCTTCATGCCGTTCCACATGAAGTACTCGCCCATCGTGCAGCCGGCGTACGGCGCGATGTACTGCATCGGGGCCGGGTCGCTGCTCGCGGCGTTCACGACGATCGTGTAGTCCATCGCCCCGTGCTTGCGCAGGACCTCAACCGTGCCCGCGACCGTCGACTCCTTCTGACCCACCGCCACGTAGATGCACACCACCGCCTCGGGCGTGCCCCAATACTGCTTCTGGTTGATGATCGTGTCGAGCGCGACCGCCGTCTTGCCGGTCTTGCGGTCGCCGATGATCAGCTCGCGCTGCCCCTTGCCGATCGGGATCATCGAGTCCACCGACTTGATGCCCGTCTGCAGCGGCTCGGTCACCGGTTGACGCTCGGCGATGCCCGGAGCGATGATGTCGACCTTGCGGTACTCCGTCGCCTGGATCGCCGGGCCGTTGTCCAGCGGCCGGCCCAGCGGGTCGACCACGCGGCCCAGCAGCGCATCGCCCACGGGCACCTCGAGCAGGCGGCCGGTGGCCTTGACCAGGTCACCCTCCTTCACCTTGAGGTAGTCGCCGTAGATGACCGCGCCGACGGTGTCCTCTTCCAGGTTGAACACCTGGCCCATGACCGCGCCCTCGCGGGTCTGGAACTCGAGCATCTCGCCCGCCATCGCCTTGGCCAGCCCGTACACGCGGGCGATGCCGTCGCCGACCTCCACCACGCGCCCGACCTCGGAGACCTCGAGCTCGGCGGAGTACTGGGCGATTTCCTGCTTGATGACGGAGGCGATTTCGTCGGTGCGGATCTTCACGGGGAGTTTCCTGTTCCAGCGGGAGGACAAGCCCGGCGCGCGGCCGGCACCCCCCGAACCCGCGCGACGACCAAAGCCCGAACGCGATGACGGCCCGGAGGGGGTAAACGGTAGACTCGCCGCCGATCGTTGGCGAGAGCCTCGCTCAGGCGAATCGCGCCGGAACTTCCCCGGCGACCCGCCGCTGGCGGCCCGGCGCGCCCGGGAGTTCCGCGGCAAATCACCGTCAGTCCGGCAGCCGCATCCAGATCTGGACGCCCACCAGCGGCACCGGGTACACCACGTCGAGTCGGTAGCGCCGGAAGCCCGCGGAATCCCACCCGAGCCGGTCGAACGCGACCTGGGCCGCGCGCAGGAAGCGATCGGCCCGGGCGCTGGCGCAGGAGGATCCGCAGCAGGTGCGGCTCGACGCGACGTGCCTCGTGTTCAGCGAGAACGCCGAGCTGCGCGCCGGCACCTACCGCCTGGCGATGGCGAAGCGGTTCTTCGACGGCCTGGACTGCGGCTCGGGGTACGAGGGCTACTGGCTCCGCGTCGACGCGCCGGGCCAGCAGCCGCTGTGCCGCACCGACTTCAACCGCGACGACGTCGTCAACTCGACCAACGTGAGCGACTTCATCAGCGCGTGGTTCACCGACCTGGCCTCGGGCACGGCGGCCACCGATTTTGACGCCAACGGCGTCGTGAACTCCACGGACATGAGTTCGTTCATCAGCATCTGGTTCGAGGAGACCGCGAGCAAATGCGGGGCGTGAACACTCACCTTGCGAAGGTTTGCAAAGGTTGGTGCATCGACGCCGTTGACACGACCCGGTCCGTGAGGCATCCTGTCGAACGGGGGCGACGTTGCGCTGAGAGGAGCCCGCGATGCCCGTTTCCGTCCGAGAACCACGAGGACTCCGTGCGCCGATGGCGCGAGTCGGTGCCGCCGCCATCGCGTGCACATGCGCGATCGCGGCCGGGGCCGCGGCCCAGCCCTTGCCGCCCGTGCACTTTGAGGATCACGAGTTCGGCTCCGGATCGGTCACGGTGATCCAAGGCGGCTGGGGCCTCGCCGGCGGCGCTCAGTTCAGCACCGCTCCCGCAGGGGGGAACCCCGGCTCCGGCGGTGAAGTGAACATCTCCGTCACCGGCGGCAACCCAGGGCCGCTCTTCCAGGGTGGCAGCACGAGCGTGGGTGTGTTCGTGAAGAACGGCTGGTCGCTCGACCCCGCGGCCCTGGGCGGGATCGTCTCGATCAGTTATTCGCTCGACTCCCGCTTCGTCGCCGCGTCGATCGGCGGTGGGTGCCAGTGCTCGGGCCAGGGCTTCCTTGTGCGTCAGGGCGGACGTCTGTACATGGCGCTCGCCGATCAGCACACTACGAGCGTTGCGTGGGGCACGCACCAGGGCTCGAATCTCGTAGCGACCAGCTTCGCGGAGGTGCTCTTCGGCGATCCCGCCTACTTCAATTCCAGCTCCAACCCCGATTTTTCGGCGACCGGCGCCCCCATCGAGGTTGCGTTTTCCCGCGGCAACAGCAACGGCCCGGCGCCGAGCTTTCCCGGGTACAACGTCACGACGCGGGCCGACAACTTCGTCGTCACCGCCCTGCCGTGCATGCGATTGAGCGAACTCAACGCTGAATCGCGCACGTGCGCCTCGGGCGCCGTGTCGGTCGCGTTCAGCGCAGACCCCGCGTACCCCGTGAGCGCCCAGTGGCAGATCGACGACCCCAAGCACCCGGGCGCATGGCTCACGCTCACCGATGGACCGCAGGCCGACGACCTCACCTTCACCGGCACCGGCACCACATCGCTCGGCGTTGCGCCCACCGGTGCCGCGTTCCGCGCGGGGGTCGTCCGCACGCTGCGGTGCGTGGTCTCCAACGACTGCTCGACCACCTACCGCACGACCACGCTGCGCACCTGCATCGCCGACTTCAACTGCGACGGCACCGTCAACTCCACCGACGTCAGCGACTTCATCAACCAGTGGTTCGCCGACCAGATCAAGGGCTCCTTCACCACCGACTGGGACGCCAACGGCGTCGTGAACTCCACCGATGTCTCGAGCTTCATCAATTCCTGGTTCGACGACACCACCGGTGGGTGCGGCTGACCTTGAACGCGATTGCCGCAGGGGATGGACCCGACCGCGGGCGCGCCCGGTCGTTTCCGCCTCGCCCCCGTATCCTCCCCCATGCCGACCCTCGCCGCGGTCCGCACCGCCGCCGCCGACATCAAGCTCGCCCACTCCGTGTTCGCCCTGCCGTTTGCGGTCCTCGCGGCCTTCCTCGCACGCCCGGACGCGATGTCGTGGCGCACGTTCGCGGGTGTGCTGGCGCTCGTGGTCCTGTGCATGGTGTGCGCCCGCACGTGGGCCATGATGGTCAACCGCCTGGCCGATCGACGGATCGACGCCCAGAACGCACGGACCGCCAGGCGGGCCATCGCCAGCGGGCGGCTCTCGGTGCGGGACGCACGGCTCGTGACCGCCGGGGCGGCGGCCGCTTTCGTCGTATCGTGCGCGCTCTTCGGCGTGCTGCACGCCAACTGGTGGCCGCTGATCCTGAGCGTGCCGGTGCTGGGCTGGATCGCGCTGTACTCGTTCACCAAGCGCTTCACGGCCCTGTGCCACGTCTTCCTGGGCTCGGCCCTGGCGATCTCCCCGCTCGCGGCCGCGATCGCCGTGGACCCGCACGCCCTGCGGACGACGCCTGCCCTTTGGCTGCTCAGCGGCATGGTGCTGCTGTGGGTCGCGGGGTTCGACGTGATCTACGCGCTGCAGGACGTGGCGTTCGACCGTTCGGCGGGCCTGTTCAGCATCCCGTCGCGCCTGGGACCGCGGCGGGCGATCTGGATCAGCCGGGCCTTGCACGCCGCGGCGTTCGGGTTGCTCGTGGGCGCGTGGCGGGCCGAGCCGCGCTTCGGCCCGGTCTTCGGGGCGGCGGTCGCGGCGGTCGCGCTGCTGCTGATCGCCGAGCACGCCGTGCTCGCCAAGCGCGGCGAGGCCGGGCTCGACATGGCGTTCTTCACGCTCAACGGCGTCGTGAGCTGCGTGCTCGGGGCGGCGGGGGTGATTGCCCTGCTGCTGTGATCGCTACTTCTCGAGCCCGGCCTTCGCGCGGATCCACACGGTCATCACCTCGAGTGCCTTGGGCGCCACCGTCTCCTCGATAGCCGCGTACTCCTCGAACCGCCCCGTCTTGGCCGTCTGAAACAGGTGGTTCAGCCCCTCGAGCTCGTAGATCGTGTAGTCCGGGTTGTCCCCGGCTTTGAGGGCCTGCTCGATCACCGGCAGGTGATCGCTCGCCCGCACCTGCATGTCGAGCGATCCGTTGAGCGCGAGCACCGGCACCTTGATCCGGGCCAGGTCGGCCCTCGGGTCGTACGTAAGAAAGAAGCGGAACCAAGGCGAGGTGAGCTGCTCGAGGGCCCGATCGGTCATCGACTCCACCGCGCCGGCGTCGCCGCCCAGTTTCTTCGCCTCATCGCCGCCCATCGCGATCTGCGCATCCAGCAGCGTGCGGACCGCGGCGCGGATCTGCGGACGCGGAGCGTCCTTCTCGATCAGGTCGGCGACGACCGTGGCCGCGTCGGCCGCGGCCCGCACCTTGGCCGGGTCGGCCCCGTCCGGGGCCGCGAGCACCGACGACTGGTCGATCATGATCTTCTTGCCGCTCACGCCCGGCCCCGCGAGCATGACGATCCAGGCCACGCCGGCCTTGGCGCCGCCCTCGGCGGCGGGATCGCCCGCGACGATGCTCGTGATCAGCCCGCCCTCGCTGTGGCCGATGAGCCCGACGCGGTCGCCGCGAAGATCCTGGCGGGTCCGCAGGTACGCGATCGAGGCGCGGACGTCGTCGGCGAAGTCCTTGCTGGTCGCGGCCGCGAAGTTGCCCTCGCTCTTGCCTACCCCGCGGTCATCCATCCTCAGCACGGCGATGCCCGCCCGCGTCAGATGGTCCGCGATCACCAGGAACGGCTTGTGCCCCAGCAGCGTCTCGTCACGGTCCTGCGGGCCCGAGCCGGTGATGAGCAGCGCCACCGGGTGCGGCCCCGAACCCGGCGGGACCGTCAGCGTCCCCGCGAGCGTGATCCCCGCCTTCTCGTTGCGGATCGCGACGTCCTGCGACGTGTACGGGAACGGCGGCTTGGGCTCCTGCGGCCGGTTTGCCCCCGCCGGCGCTTCTCCCGCCCCCAGCTTGCGGAATTTCGCCGGGAACGTCTGGCCCATCTGGACCATCGTCCCCTCGGCGGTGGCGCCGTCGGCCGAGACTTTCAGGTCGAACTTCGCCCACGTCGCCTCGGCGGCCGCGGCCCTGAGCACGAACCTCAGCCGCTCTTTCTCGATCACCATGTCGTGCAGCGTCCCGTCGGTCAAACCCTGCATGGGGATCGACATCGTCCCTGACGCGGGCACGTCGCCCTTGGCCGGCACGAGCCGGATGTTCATCCCCAGCGTCGCGCCCGGAAGATCGACCCCTCCTTCCCAGCGGTCGCCCGGAAGGTCGGCGGGCGCGGGGGCGCCCGCCTTGAGCCCGGCCCGATCGGCTTCTCCCTCGGCCAGCCGCTCCATCTTGACCTGGAACGTCTGGCCATTCTGGGTCATGGTGCCGGTCGCACCGCCATCGGCGTCGGCGTTCAGAGCGAATTTCGCCCACGCCGCCTGCGGGAGGGGCTCGGCCAAGGTGAAGGCGATCGTGCCGGCGTCTCGAGTTACGTCCCGCAGGGACTGCTTGGAGAGGCCTTGCACCGGGATGCTCAGTTTGCCGGTCTGGCGGTCCTGGACACGCTGCAAGTACAGCGTGAAGTCAAGCTTCATGCCGCCGGGCAGCAGGATCGTCCCCGCCCAGCGCTCCAACGGGCCCTTGACCGACGGCTGCCCGGTCCCAACCGGCGTGTTCTGGGCAAGGGTCCTGATCGCGCCGACCGGCCCCAGCGCGATCACCGTCGCCAGAGCCGCAGCCAACACCGCCGTGAGAGGTTGCCGTGCCATCGAATGTCTCCAGCCCGCCACCGCCGGACCGCCCATACATGTACCGGCCGCGGGAACGCACGTTCCGGCGGCCGGGAATGGTTGTCCAGATGCGACTGATTGTCACTGGCCGGTGCTCAGTCCAGAAGCCCTGATCTCCCGCGGGATCCCTACACCTTGATCGCGTAGGCGGCGACCTTGAACGCGGCTTCGGCGAACAGGGTGTTCTCTTTGTGGCTTCGCAGCGTGCTCCCGCTGATG